>Ga0181527_1000047_pt1 | contig 123160 bp, 111 predicted proteins | sample PEATcosm2014_Bin_30_FD_119762 | JGI IMG/M metagenome (GOLD analysis project Ga0181527, IMG submission 119762) | Peatland microbial communities from MTU Mesocosm Facility, Houghton, MI, USA - PEATcosm2014_Bin06_60_metaG | ecosystem: Environmental > Terrestrial > Soil > Wetlands > Peat | place...
CCATCTCGTCCTGCGAGTTCCCACCGTAGTTCATCCGGTCTCCGTTTTCAGTTGCGCGGGGGTTGCGTCGCCGTGCATCGGTGTGCTATGGTCTGCCGACCTGCTCCCTCTAAGCCCGCGTCCCTTCAGCCCCGTCCTGCGAGAACCAGCTTGACACTCGCAAGGCCCACTGGGACAATCCGAGCCGCCAACTCTCGCTCCCCCACGGGGCTGCCATCATGCGCATTGGGATCATCGGCCTGCCGGCGACGGGAAAGACGACGCTGTTCGACCTGCTCTGCGTGGCGGGCGGGGGCCACGTCAGCCACCACGGCGCCAACGAGCCGTCCGTGGCCGTCGTAAAGGTGCCCGACCCGCGGCTGGAGCGGCTGGCGTCCGTGATGTTCAAAACCAAGAAGGTCACGCACGCCATCCTGGAGTTCGTGGACTTCGTGGCCCTGACCCGAGGCACGGGGAAGGGCGAAGGACTGGGAAGCCATTACCTGGCCCAGATGCGCCTGGTGGATGCCTTGGTGCACGTCCTGCGCGACTTCGACGATCCGGGCGTCGCCCACGTTGAGGGAAAGGTGGACGCGGCGCGCGACGCCGTCCTCGTGAACACGGAGCTTCTGCTGGCAGACCTGGAAACCGTGGACAAGCGCATCGGCCGGTTGGAGGCGGACCTCAAGAAGATCAAGAAAGCAGAGGCCGTCAAGGAGCTGGACCTCCTCAAACAGTGCCGCGCCTGGTTGGTGGAAGAGAAACCCATCCGCGATCTCGATCTCAGCGAGGACGACCGGAAGGTCCTGCGGGGGTTCGCCCTCCTCACGGACAAGCCCATGCTGCTCCTTCTCAACATCGCCGAAGGAAAACTGGGCAAGCCAAGCCCGACCCAGGAACGGCTGCAGCGCGCCCTGGGGGGAAAGGGCGTCGCCGTGCTCCCGCTCTGCGCCAAGGTGGAGCTGGAAGTTGCGCAGTTGCCGCCCGAAGACGCGGAGGCGTTCCGCAAGGATCTCGGCCTCCAGGTGGGCGGCTTCGCCGCGGTGCTCACGGCGTGTTACGATCTCCTGGGCCTCGTCACCTTCTATACCGGCGAGGGGGCCGAGGAGACCCGCGCCTGGACCATTCCCGCAGGCGCCACCGCGCTCAAGGCCGCGGCAGCGATCCACAGCGATCTGGAGCGGGGATTCATCCGGGCCGAGGTGATCAATTACGCGGAGTTGGAGGCTGCCGGTTCCCTGGCGACCGCCAGGAAGAAGGGCATCCTCCGGGTCGAGGGCAGAGATTACCGGGTGGCCGACGGGGATATCATCATGGTGCGCTTCAACGTCTAAGCGGTGGAAACCGAGTGGTGAATGCGGGCCGCAGGAAATCCTGCGGCCCGCATTTCGTTTGGCAGCCTGAAGTGACACCGGCATGCCGATCGCCTGGGACGCGGCACCTCCTCCCCGGCTGGAGATCGAATCGGGGGGAGCCTACCTGCCGGTGGATGAGGGTGGAGATGGCGGCGGAAGCTGGGTTGTCGCTTCCCCGGGGGGCGGCGGCGAGGAGGGTGCGCCTGCTGCTCCGACGCCACGCGCGGGGGGCTCTCCCGCCGGCGCGGTCTGAGGCGATGAGTAGAACGGCGGGAGCGTCGATTGAGTCCGCTCGATCCTGTCCACCTGCGACTTCGGGATCAGGAGATCCCCGCCGGGACGCTCGACCACGACCGAATCGCCCTCCTCGTACGCCTCGCGTCCCCAGATGCTCTGGCCGTTGGTGAGATAGACCGTGTCCGCGCGCGCATCGGTCACCAAAACGACCCCGGTGAGCGCGACGACGACCATCCAGATCCTGCGCATTCCCTGCCCTCCTCTCTGCGCGAGCCGCCTGCGGGCGCCACCCGGGAACCGGATGGACATCTTCCCCACAACTCGCTCCCGCGGAGAGCGTTCGGAGCGTCTCGGACGAGATCCGCAGTTCCGTTCCGCCAGCGTCCCGTCCCCTCCTGCACAATCAGAGGATACGGTCCATCGTCGGGAGACATGGTTTCCGCCCACATCCCCCGTCAGCGTGTATCCTGAATCTAGATGCCCCCGGCAAATACGTCAAGGTCTTTCCCGGACGCACGCCGGACTTCCGGGCGTATTGACATTGCCAGGGAAATGGACTACACAGTCTCAGGCGCGACCGCTTTTGCTGCGGCTGGGGGGAGGGGGTGTGAGGGTGCACGGTCCAGTTGCCGTCGCGTCACGCTTGTAAGGAAGATGCCGAGAGGAATCCCTCGAGGAGGCACGGTTGTGAGCCGCGCGCCGGGCACGTCCAACGCCGTCCCACGGAAAACACCCCGGCCGGCTGCCGCCTTCATGGACCGGCTGCACTCGCGGTTCGGCGTCAACCTCCCGGTCCGCTGCACGCGGCTGACCGGGCGCGCCCCGCGCGCGTGGCGCGGGCGCACGGCCAACGTCAGCGGCGGCGGGCTCGCCGTGGATCTCCCCATCCGCTTGCTGCCGCACACTCGCGTGGCCATCGAGATCCGGACCGGCGTCGGGCCGTTACGAATGGAGGCGGATGTCCTGTGGACGCGACGGGTCGCCGGAAAGGACGATGTCACGCGCCACGGCCTCTGCCTGCCGGACCGATCCGAGGTCATGGACCTGCCCATCTACGCCTTGCTGGGGGAGTGGCTCCAGGGTCTCGCTCGGCGAGAGGCCAAGGACATGGGGCGTAAAGGCGTCCGGGTTGGGGTCCGGGCGCGCCAAGCGATTCACAGATGATCCGCCGTCACCTTGCGATCGTCCGTCGCCTCTTCCCGACCCGGCGAATCGCACGGTGGGTCCTGATCCTGGCCATCCCCGGAGCCGCCTTCATCCACCCCGCCATCGGCGCGGATGAGACGCTGAGGAATGTGGCGCTCCACCTCATTCCGGGCGAGATCTTGTTCTTCAGCGTCCAAGGAGGCGTGTGGACTTCCGTCCGGCTGGACGCGGGCGAGTGGATCCTCCAGCGAGGGGTGGATGGCAACGTGGCGGCCGTCCTCACGTCGTTGCGCGCCATCGGCTTCAGCGCAGACACCGGCAAGTGGGCCGACATACAGCGCTTCCAACCCCGCTGAAGAACAAATACCGAGATCCGATAGCGATCTCCGATAGGGAAACTTCGACGGCCGTCCCTACCCCTGTCGCTATTGCTATCGGCTCTTCGTTTTCTCGCCATCCCTATCGCTATCGCTATCGGCTTTTCAGTTGTCGGACCGGATTGCTCAGTCTGCCGATCCCCTGGATCTCAATGTCCACCTGATCCCCGTCCCGCAGGTTGAGGTCATTCGGGACCATGATCCCCGTGCTCGTGCTCAGGACGGTTCCCACCGGGATCATGTTATCCTTGAGCAGCCAGGGCACCAAGTCTTCCAGCCGGCGATGGAACTGGGAGGTGTTCGCCGCCTGCGAGGAAACTGTCTTCCCATCCCGGATGATCCTGGACCGGATCTGGAGCGCGTAGGAGTCGCCGATCTCATCCGAGGTCACCAGGCACGGGCCCAGCGCACAGCAGCCGAGATAGACCTTCGACTGAGGCAGGTACAGGGGATTCTCCCGCTCGATGTCCCAGGCCGACACGTCGTTGCACGCGGTGAAGGCGACGATGGCGCCTCGGGCCCCCAGGATGATGGCCAGCTCGGGCTCGGCCGCCGTGAGCTGCGAGTCGCTCCGGATCAGGACCGGTGCGTTGGGTCCCACGCAACGGCTGGCCGTGGCCTTGAAGAACAGCGCCGGTCGGGGATTCCCGTAGACGTAGTCGTAGATCCCCTTCACCCCCTTCGCCACATCAGCGTCCTCGTCCCGTAGCTCCGCGCTGCGCTTGTAGGTGACGCCGGCACCCCAGACCTCGGGCGGGTCAATCGGAACGAGCAGGTGCGGCGCCCGCCGCGACGGCGTCCGCTGGAGGGCCGGCCAGTCCAGCGCCTTCCGGCGCAGGCGGCGGGAGAGCCACTCCGCCCGCCTCACCAGGCCCGCGGCCGTCTTGCCTTGCTCGACGAGATCCAGGGCGGAGTGGACCCCCTCGTCGGGGGCCGTGACGTCCAGGACCCGGTCTCCGCGGACCAGGCCGACCCGCTTCCCCTTGCCCGGCAGGAAAAACTGGACGAGCCTCATGTGGCCTCCTCACTCTTCTCGCTCGGCGGCGCAGCCTGGCGCACCCTGCGAGGCAGGCCCGAAGGTATGGCAGAGCCAACCGAGACCCGCAACCCATGTAATTGGAAAGCGCTCTGCCGTTTACCATATGCCTGGATCGAATTCAATGGATTTCAAGAGGAAGTGTGCAGCAGCAAGTTCGGCTGGATCGGGCAGGTGAGGTGGGTGGTGACCTGAAGGCAGACCTCGCGCAGGGTCGCCCTCCCCTCCGGGAAGGGCCGGCCGCACCGGAGCATGCCGCGCCTCGCGGTCATGTGCCAAAGCGAATCTCGTAGGGGGCATGAAGGCAGAGGCGGATCGGGCACGTCAAGGCCGGAGACCACGCTCGGGAGCGTGGTTGAACCCAGACCTGTTTAGCGGCGCCGCAGCGCCACGGCGCCGCGCTAGCGGCGGTGAAGGGGAGGCCTGTGCCGCTTGGGGATCCCGCCGGGCATGGCCAGCACCCGGAGGATCTGGTCGTGGATCTTCCCGTTGCTGGCCACGGTCTCCCCCCCGAAGATGTCGAAGGGCCCGCCTCGGAAGTCGGACATGCGGCCGCCCGCCTCCTCGACGATCAGGCCCCCCGCGGCGATGTCCCATGGCGACTGATCGATCTCCCAGTAGCCGTCGAAGCGCCCGCAGGCGACGTAGCACAGGTCCAGCGCCCCGGCCCCGCGGTCGCGAACCCCCAGCGAATACATGGCAAACCGCGCGAACGTCCGACCCACCGATCCCGCGAACCGTCGCACCCGGTGGGGGAGCCCGGTCCCCAGGAACGCTGCCTTGAGCCCGGCGACCTCGGAGACTCGGATAGGCCGGCCGTTGCACCAAGCCCCGCACCCCCGGACGGCGACGAACAGCTCATCGTGCATCGGGTCATGCACCACGCCCAATTCCACCTGGCCATTGCGCTCCGCAGCGATGGAGACGCAGAAACTCGGGAGGCCGCGGGCGAAGTTCTTGGTCCCGTCCAGCGGATCCACGATCCAGCGCCACTCCGTCCCGGCCGTGGCGTCCAGGCCTTCTTCCGCCAGGATCCCGTGTCCCGGGAACTTCCGCCGGAGCCTCCGGACGATCAGCCCCTGCGCCTCGATGTCGGCCACGGTCACCACATCGGCCGGGCCTTTTACCGTGATCCGTACTGCCGTGCGGAACCGTCGCCGCAGAATGCGGCCCGCTTCGCGGGCCATCGAGATCGCCTCTGCTGTGAGCGGCCGGAGCGCAGTCGGCAGCCTGGCGACGTTGAGTGTCCGCGCCCTCATGGCCTCCCCCTTTTCCCCCCTTCCTGTCCCGCACTCCACTTGAACGCCAACTTACCACGAGATCGCATGCGAGAACAATATCATCTTCGCAAAATCCGCGTTTGTAGGTGAACCTCTGCGTCTCCCCATCCGGTGTCGGCCGGTGCCGCCAAAAACTCCTTGACCTCCGGGCGTGACCTGGGGTAGAAATCGTGCCGTTAACGCTAACATCCATCTCCCCAAGAACATGCCAAAGCCTGTGCGGACCTCGGTGACGCTGCGGGACCTCGCGCGGCACACCGGCCTGTCGATCATGACGGTCTCCCGGGTGGTGCGGGGGCGCCCCGATGTCAGCGCCGCCAGCCGTCGCCGGGTCCTGGCCGCCGTCCGCCGGCTGGGCTACATCCCCAACCCCGCCGCGCAACTCCTCGTGACCCGGACCGCCCCCGGGCCGCGAGACCATCGCATCATCGGCACCATCTTCAGCCAGGAGGTCGTGACCTCCCACAGTTACTTTGCGGGGATCATCCAGGGAATTGCCGACGAGGCCAGGCGCTCCGACTGTCATCTCCTCCTCGGCTACGGCCTGGGGGACCCGACCCATCCCTCGGACTACCCCAGGATGATCCGCGACATGATGACCCGCTGGCTCATCCTGGTGGGGAAGGTCGCGCCGCGCCTCGTGCGCCAGTTGCATGGCAACGGCTTTTCCCTGGTCTTGGTGGACATGCGACCGTCCATCCGGGGCGTGGACGCCGTCGTCTGCGATGACACGCAGGCGGCCTATGAGGCCACCCGCCATCTGATCAAGCTCGGCCACCGGCGCATCGGGCTGATCCGCGGACCCGCCCGGCATCCTTTCTCCCGGGCGCTCACCAGCGGCTATCGGCGCGCTCTCCTGGAGGCCGGAATCCCGGTGCGGGACAGCCTGGTGGTCGAGGCACCATTCCGCCCCGAGGGCGGCTACGAGGCGGCCGAGATGTTCCTCAAGCTCGCGGGCCGGCCTACGGCCATTTTCACCAACGACGACATGGCCATCGGCGCCCTGCGGGCAGCCCACGACCACGGGCTTGTCGTCCCCGACGACATAGCCCTTGTCGGGTACGACGACATCGAGTACGCGGCTCACACCACACCACCACTCACGACCGTCGCCGTCCCCAAGCAGGAGATGGGGCGCCTGGCGGTGCGGCGGGCCATCGCCCAGATGGAGCAGGGGGAACGGCACGTTTTCTCAACCACCGTGGTCTCCCACACCCTGCTGATCCGATCCTCGTGCGGAGCCCACATGGGCACCCAAGTGGGTACCGGCACCAGCGTCCTACCGCAGCCCCACTCCGCGGGAAGGAGTCAATCATGAAAGACGCACTGGCCATCCGGGGAGGGACCCCCGTCGTCCGCAAGGAACTGCACGTTCGCTGGCCCATCATCACCGACGAGGACAAAGCCGCCGTCCTGGTCGCCTTGGATTCGGGCATCCTCAACGGTCCCTATGCCCCCCAGGTCAAGTCCCTGGAGGAGGAATGGGCGCGCTACTGCAACGTGAAGTACGCGCTCACCACCAATAGCGGAACCGCAGCACTCCACACCGCCGTCGCTGCCGGCGGCATCGGGACCGGTGACCAGGTGATCACCACCGCCTTCACCTTCCTGGCTACCGCCCTGGGGGTGCTGCAACACAATGCGGTCCCCGTCTTCGCGGACATTGATCCACGGACCTTCAACATCGATCCCGCCAAGATCGAGGAGCGCATCACCTCCCGCACCAAGGCCATCATCCCGGTCCACATCCACGGCCTCCCGGCCGACATGGCCCCCATCCTGGCCGTCGCCAGGAAGCACGGCCTCCTGGTGATCGAGGACGCCGCCCAGGCCCACGGCTCCACGTACAAGGGTAAGAAGGTCGGCGGCATCGGGGACATGGGGATTTTCTCGTTCCAGGGGAGCAAGAATCTCCCCGCCAGCGAGGGTGGGATCTTTGTGACCAGCCGCGAGGACCTCCGGGACCGCGCCAACATGTTCCGGATGTTCGGCGAGGACATCCGCGAGAGCGACAAGAAGGCCTTCGACCCGTCCCACCCCCTGGACGGGGCGCGGGAGTACAACTCGCTCATGATGGGCTGGATGTACCGGACCAACGAGATGTCGGCCGCTTTGTGCCGGAGCCAGCTCCGCCGCCTGGACGCCTCGCTGGCCAATGCCCGGAAGAACGCCGCGTACCTCACCGAGCATCTGGGAAAGATCCCGGGCGTCATCCCGCCCTATATCCCGCCCGACTGCACGTCGAGCTATTACCAGTACCGCATCCGCCTGAATCCAGTTGCCGCGGGCGTCGACCTGTCTGGGAAGGAGTTCCGGTCCAAGGTCCTGTCGGCCTTGAAGGCGGAGGGCGTGGAGGTGAGCCTCTGGCAGACGGTGCCCGTGCCGGGCCAGACCCTGTTCCAAGAGCGGACCGGCTACGGCCTGTTCTGCCCGTGGAAGTGCCCGCTGGGCGAGGAGGTGAAGTACGATCTGGCCGAGTACCCCGAGACCGTCCGCTTGCTGGCCGATTCGCTCGTGATCGGGTCGCATTCCTATCCCCTGTTCCCGCAGCCCATGGAGCTGATGCGGTCCTACGTGGAGGCATTCCAGCGGGTCTTCGCGAATCTGGATCAAGTGGTGGCCTGACTTGTGACCAGGCGGCTATGACGCCCGGTCCTCCGCCTCTGGCGGAGGGCACCGTATCATGAGGAGAGATCCATGAGTCGGATGCGCGTCGGAGTCATCGGATGTGGGGGCATCGCCCAGATCATGCACCTGCCCCACCTCAAGGAACTGCACGAGCTGTACGAGGTCGCGGCGCTGTGCGACGTCTCGCCCGGGACCCTGAAGTACGTGGGCGACTACTACGGGGTGAGCAGGCGGTTCACGGATTACCAAGATCTGCTGAAGGAGACGCTGGACGTGGCGGTGGTCCTCTCCGCCGACTCCCACGGGCAGGTCATCCTGGACGCCCTCAAGGCGGGGAAGCACGTCTTCACCGAGAAGCCGATGTGCTACACCCTGCGCGAGGCGGACGAGATCCTGGCCGCCCACAAGAAGGCGGGGACCGTCTGCATGGTGACCTACATGAAGCGGTACGACTCCGGCTTCCGCTACGCCCAGCCGCTCATCCAGAGAATGCGGGACCTCCAGGCGATCCACATCACCATCCTGCATCCCAACGAGATAAACCAGATTGGCCACCACGATGTGCGCCGGTTCCCCGACGTGCCGGAGGAGGCTAAGACCCGCCTCCGCGCCGCGCAGGACGCCCTGATCCGCGAGGCGATCGGCGAGTTCACCTCGCTGGAGCGGCGGGTGTTCGCCGAGAACCTCCTGTCCACCCTGGTCCACGATATCAATGTCCTGCGAGGTCTCTCGGGTGACCCGGCCGAGGTGCTCTATACCGACGTCTGGGCCGGCGGCGACAGCATGATGACCTGCCTGCGCTATTCCTCCGGAGTCCGGGCCGTGATCAGCCTGCACTACCTCTGGGATCTGGCGCACTACGAGGAGACGGTGGGGTACTACGGCAAGGCCAACCGGGTCCGCCTGGTCTTCCCGTCCCCGTTCTTCCGGAACATGCCCACCCCCGTCATCGTAGAGGGGATGGAGGACGGGAAGCCCTACGAGAAGCAGGTCATCGCCTCCATGCGGGAGGCGTTCAAGGAGGAGCTGCTCCACTTCGCCGAGTGCGTGCAGCAGGGGAAGACGCCCATCACGACGCCGGAAGAGGCCAAGGGCGATGTGGCCCTGCTCCACCAGATCTTCAAGGCGATCAAGCGCCCGCTGAAATGACGCTCTGGCCGGAGATGCGCGCAGCCATTGAGGCGGCCGAGGCGGCAGGCCGGATCCTCCTGCGCCATTTCGGCCACCCGCGCGGCGGGCGCCTCAAGAGCGCCAAGGACCCCGTGACGGCGGCCGATGCCGCCGCCGAGCGCTGCATCCACGCCTCGCTGGCGCGGCGGTTCCCGCACATCGGGTTCCTGGCTGAGGAAGGAACCAGGGTCGACGGACTGGACGGCCGCTGGATCGTGGATCCGTTGGATGGTACGCTCGCCTTCATCAGCGGCCTGCCGGTCTTCGCGGTGTCCATCGCGCTGCAGCGCCGCCGCCGGATCGAAGCCGGGGTAATCCTCTTCCCCCGCCTGGGCGAGCTATTCGTCGCGGAGCGGGGGCGGGGCGCCTGGCTGAATGGGCGGCCCATCCACGTATCCACGCGGACCAGGCTGATCGACTGCGTGATGTTGCTCTGGCACGACGACACAGTCTGGAGCGACCGCCGCCTGCGCGGGCGGATCGCAAGGCTCGCCCTCCTGGTGCGAAACGTCCGCATCTTCGGCACGCTATTCTCCCTGGCCTACATCGCCGCCGGGCGACTGGACGCCTACCGGGAGCAGAGCGCCCACCCCTGGGATCTGGCGGCGGGCGCCCTCCTGGTCGCCGAAGCCGGCGGCCGCGTGACCGACGGAGCGGGCGGCCCATTCGACATGCATCAACCCAGCATCCTGGCCAGCAACGGCCGCATTCATCGTCGCCTGATCGCGGCCCTGAACGGTCGGACCGTCAGGGCAACTTCCCGGAGGTCCTGATGCCTACGACATGGCCTATCACGCTGGGCGTGGGGGTGCTGGGGTACGCCGGCGTGGCCAAGGCCCACCTCAACGCGCTCAAGAAGCTCGCGTACATCGTCTGGCCCTCGCCGGTTCGCTTCCGCCTCCTCGGGATCGGCGGCCGGACTCACGCGGCCGTGGAGGATGCGGCGCAGCGCTACGGGTTCGAGTACGCCACTACCGAGTGGCGCCGGCTCGTGGAAGATCCCCGGTTGGGACTCTTCATCAACTGCGCTCCCAACGATGCCCATGCCGAGCCGTGCCTGGCCGCCGCCGCGGAAGGCAAGCACCTCTTGTGCGAAAAGCCATTGGCCCGGGACGCCCGCGAGGCCCGCCGGATGTGGGAGGGGATCCGACGCAGCCGGATCCGGCACCTGGTGAGCTTCAACTACCGCTTCGTCCCCGCGGTCCGGCTGGCCCGGGAGATGATCCAGGCCGGCGACCTGGGCGACATCATCCACTTTCGGACGCGCTACACGGACGACACCCTGTGCGATCCGTCGATCCCTCACACCTGGCGCCAGGAGAAGCGTCGCGCGGGGAGTGGCGCCGTGGGGGACATCGCCTCGCACGTCCTGGACCTGGCGCGCTTCCTGGTGGGGGAGATAAAGGTGGTCGCCGGCCTGTCGCGGATCGTCGTGCTCCGGCGCCCCGTGGCCGCGGGATCCCGCCAGACCAAGGCGGTGGATGTCGAGGACGTCTACGAGGGCGTTATGGAATTCGCCAACGGCGCCATGGGCACGCTGGAGGTCTCGACCTTCTGTCTGGGGCGGAAGAATTACCTCACCTTCGAGGTGAACGGGACGCGCGGGAGTATCTGCTTCAACCTGGAGCGCCTGAACGAGCTGGAGGTGTTCCGGGCGGAAGCCAAGAGCCGACAGGACCGGGGATTCAAGACCGTCCTGGTCACCGACAGGGATCATCCGTTTGGCGGCACTTGGTGGCCGCCGGGGCACATCCTGGGGTGGGAGCACACCTTCGTCCACCAGCTCCACCACCTGGTGAAGGCCATCGCCGGCCAGGAGGCGGTGGCCCCGATCGGGGCCGACTTTCACGACGGGTACGTCAACGCCGTCCTCTGCGGCGCGCTGCTCCAGGCCGCCAAAACGGGACGGGTCGTCCGGCCGAAGGCCGGGGACCGGGTCGCCGGTAGCGGCAAGGCATGAGATGCACCAGCCCCAGGAGACTTGCGGTCGAGCCTGGAATTGACGGATAATCTCTGGTATGAGCGGAAAGACCTCGGATACGAGCCGTCCCTGAGGGTGAAGGGAGGTGATCTTCGGACACGCAGAGAACTTTCGCCATGCTGATCTTCAGTGCACAGCGGGTTATTCGAGTTGAGAAGGGGGCAACCGATGAGTAATCGCATGCGAATGCTCTTGACGTTTCTCGTGCTCTCCGGCTTGGTGTTCATTCCCCTGGCGACGCCGTCGCCCGCGCAGGCGGCCGCTCCAACCGAGCTGGTCTTCGCCGATAGCCAGTCCGGGGCGAACTTCCAGGCCTACTGGCAGAAGTACGTGATCCCGGCGGTCAAGCAGGCGCTGGGCGTGAACCTCAAATACCTCGTCACCAGCGACGCCGAACAGATCCAGAAGTCCAAGGCGTGGAAGCCTGGGCAGGGGGACATTCATATCCTCTTCCCCAAATCCATCGCGACCTGGGTGGCCTCGGGGGTGCCGCTAGAGACCCTCAGCACCACCAACGTGCCCAACTCGGCGAAGATCAACCCCCGCTTCCTCAAGTCCGACGAGGGCGTGGACCTGCAGGGAAAGGGCGTCCTCTACTGGCGGACGTCCTACGCCCTGATCTATAACAGCCAGTACGTCAAGAATCCGCCCAAGTCGTGGAAGGAGTTCTACGATCGGCGGAACGAGTTCAAAGGTCACATCGGCCTGATCCGGGCCGATGCCAAGTCCAGCTCCGGTTGGCGGCAGCGCCTCACCTTCCTGCATGGCTTCCTCAGGGAGAAAATGGCCCTGCCCATGACCCAACTGCAGAATGATCCTGCCTTCCAGGACGCCTGGAACAAGCTCAAGGACTTCACCAATTACGCCAAGCTCCCGCTGCCCGCGGAGCCGCCCAACATGTTCGAGGACTTCAACGCGGGAGACACCTGGCTCGGCCTGTACGCCCAGGACTACTCCCTGTGGTCGGCCCGCCAGGGGACCATGCCGCCGACCATCAAAGCCGTGTACCCGGAGGAGGGCGCAGATGAGATCGGCACGGCCTACCTGGCCGTTCCTGCCAATATCCCGCCCGAGTCCAAGGAAGTGGCCTTCAAGGTCATCAACTACCTCCTCTCCGACGACCAGCAGATCCGACTGATCTCCACCATGTGGCAGTATCCGGGGACGGAGATCACCGATCAGGTCCCCGACATCGTGTGGGAGGTCGTCCCCAAACTGGATGTCCTGGCCAAAACGGCGATCCCGCGAGAGCGGATCCGCAAGGACATGATCGATTACATCAAGGACCACGCGAAGGAGTTGATCCCGTAGCGCGTCCGCGGACAGACGCGGCCGCCGGGAGAACAGGCGGGGTGGGGGTGGATGCTGATCCGCCCCCACCTTTCGCTGTCCGTAGATCAAGGGGCGACATGACTGGACTCTGGCGCACGCACTCCTCGAAACTGATCACCCTGTTCCTGCTCTTGCCCGCCCTGGCGGGCTTCTTCGGCCTCTTCTTCTATCCCATGCTCCTGACGCTCATCCTGAGCTTCCGACCCGAGGGCCAGACGGTCGGGTGGACGCTCGAGAACTACACCCGCTTCCTCAGGGATCCCGATGGCCACTGGGTGATGCTCCTGACGTTCATCCTAGCCCTAGGCTCCACGGCCTTGTCGGTCCTCCTGAGCGTGCCGCTGGCCCTCATCCTGCGGGAGAAGGGCAGAGGGCACCGCTTTTATCGCCTGATGGTCCTCATCCCCCTGGTGGTGCCAGGGCTGATCGGCGCCCTCGGCCTCTTGCTCTTCTGGGGGCCGCGGGGCTGGTTCAATCTCTTCCTCATGCAGTTCGTGCCTTTCGTGAGTCGCCCTGTGGCCGTGGACTACACCATCCACGGCCTGATCATGTTCTACGTGTGGCTCTACTTCCCCTACACCTGCATCACCACCCTTTCGTCCCTGGAGTCGTTGGATCGGAGCATCGAAGAGGCCGGCGAGGTCTCCGGGGCCACCCGCTGGCAAGTCCTGCGATACATTGTCCTCCCGCTCATCACGCCCGGGATCCTGGCCGGGTCCGTCCTGACCTTCATGGCGGCCTTCGGGGCTTTCAGCGTCCCCCTGATCGCGGGCGGCAACTACCGGCCGCTCGCGGTGGAGATCTACAAGCAGATCGCGGTGCCCATCCCGGCCCGCTGGTCGGCGGCCAGCGCCATCGCCATCGTCATGGGCGCCCTGCAGGTGATCTTCCTGAGCCTCTACATGCGCTTTGTCCGCCGCGCCGGAGGCGCCCGAGGAACTGGAGATCTGCGATGACGCTGGCGAGGGCATACCTCCGGGCCATGTGGGACGCCAAGCTTGTTCTGGCGTTCACCCTCCTCCTCAGCCTCACGATGTTCATCCTGGCCCCCCTCCTGATGATCGGCCTGCGCTCGGTGGGCAAGGGGTGGTTCGGCCGCCTGTGGCTGCCGCCGCAGCTCACCCTGGACTGGTACCGCTGGGCGATCGAGGTGGGCAACATCCCCGAGGTCATGAAGAACACCCTGATCATCGGGGGCATCGCCGTGGCCGTCAGCACCGCCATCGGCATCTTCGCCGGCTGGGCTTTCGGCCGGCGACAGCTCCCGGGCAAAGAGGTGCTCATGGCCATCGTCCTGCTGCCGCGGATGATCCCTCCCATCACCTACGGCCTGGGCGTGGCCAAGATCTTCTACACCCTCCAACTGGTGGATACCTACCTGGGCGTGGCGATGGCTCACGTCTCGGTCTGCGCCCCCTATGCCATCCTCGTCCTCTCCGCCACCTTCGAGGGCCTGGACGAGCGGGTGCTGGAGGCGGCCGGCGTCTGCGGGGCCAACACCATCAAGCGCTTCTTCTATGTGGTCCTGCCGCTGATCATGCCGGGGATTCTCGCCTCCATGATTTTTTCCTTCACCAATTCCTACAACGAGTTCACCCTGACCCTGTTGACGTACGGACCGCACACGGTGACGCTGCCCGTGCGAACCTACCTGGCGGTCGGGGACGGGTATTGGGAGATCACCAGTGCCATGGCCATGCTCATGGTGGTCCCCTCCTTGGTCATCCTCGCCCTCATCCAACGTCGGGCCAAGCCGGAAAAGTTGGTGGGCGGATTCAAGGGAGTGTAATGCATGACCGACGCCATGATCGAGTTCCGCGACGTCAGCAAGCGGTACGGCAGCCTGCTCGCCAATGATCACCTCAGCCTCACCATCCGGCGCGGCGAGCTGATGACCCTGCTGGGCCCCTCGGGCTGCGGCAAGACCACGGCCCTACGGTGTCTCACGGGCTACGTCCGCCCGGACGAGGGGCGCGTCTTCATCGACGGGACGGACATCACCGATCTCCCCACCCACCAGCGCGAGCTGGGGATGGTGTTCCAGAATTTCGCCCTCTTTCCCCACATGACGGTCCACGATAACGTCGGGTTCCCCCTGATGATCCGGAACCTCGGGAAGGCCGAGAAGGACGAGCGGGTGACGCAGGCGCTGCGGCTGGTCCGGCTGGAAGGGTACGGGGATCATTACCCCCGGCAGCTTTCCGGCGGGCAGCAGCAGCGGGTGGGCCTGGCCCGCGCGCTGGTCTACCGGCCCAAGGTGCTCCTCCTAGACGAGCCCCTCTCCAACCTGGACGCCAAGCTCCGCGAAGAGATGCGCTTCGAGATCAAAGAGGTGGTGACGCGCCTCGGGATCACCGCCGTCTACGTCACGCACGACCAGGGCGAGGCCCTGGCCCTGTCCGACCGGGTGGCCATCATGAACCGCGGCCGGCTCGAGCAGGTGGGCACCCCGGAGGAGATCTACGAGCATCCGCAATCCCGGTTCGTCGCCGAATTCATCGGCCTGTCCAACTTTCTGGAGGGGCACGTCCAGTCCACGGACCGCGACACCATGGTGGTGAGCATCGGCGGCGTGCAGGTGGGCGCCCCCGCCCTGCCCAACGCGGGCCCGGGCCAGAGGGTCCTGCTCTTCCTGCGGCCCAACGAGGTCGAGCTGCTGCGCCCCGACGTTCCCGGCGGGACCAACGTCTTTGAGGCACGCGTCGAGAAGGCCACGTACCTGGGCGACACCATAGACTACCGGCTCACCTTCGGTCAGGGCCTCGCCCTGCGTGTCCAGACCGACGCTCAGCGACGCTTCGGGCAGGGGACTGAGGTCCGGATTCGCTTGCCGCGCATCCGCTGCTGGGCGATCACCTCTGGCTAAGAGTGTTTGACAGGTCAATCGCTGGGCAGCTCGGGCGTTCTTGAAAAACCGAATCCACCAGAGGCGAAAACTACCGGCTCCGCCCCGGACCACGGACCGGAGCGGGGACCGCCGAGAGCCTTCGAGGGAGTCATGCCGCAACATGACCGGTTTCATCTGGCGAATCTGACAAAGGACGAGTTTGCCGCCGCCATGCAGGCGGGGCGCTGGATCCTTCTGCCCTTCGGCACAGTGGAGCAGCACGGACCGCATCTGCCCCTCGGGACCGATCTCTTCTATGCGGAACACATCTGCTCGGCAGTCGCCGAGCGGACCAACGGTCTGGTGGCGCCGGCCCTGCCCTACGGGGTCTGCCGGAGCATGCGAAACTTCCCGGGGACGATCTCCCTGACTCCGGCCACCCTCACGGCCGTCGTGCGAGAGGTGATCGGGGAATATATTCGCCACGGCGGTCGGAAATTCGCCCTGATCACCGGCCACGCTGAGCCAGCCCACATGGAAGCCATGCGCGACCCCGGCCTGCCTCTGGTGAATGCCGACCCCGGCCTTGTCGTCCTGGCGATCGGTCCCTATGACTTCCTCGACCCCATCCGGCGCGAGGCCGACCTGGTGGGTAAAGACGGCCATGCCGGATCCATCGAAACCTCCCAGATGCTCGTCGTGGCGGAAGAGGTGGTCCGGATGGACCGCATCCCCAAGGTGACCCGGCCGCGCCTCTCCCGGTTCCGGGTGATGGCCCATCCCGAGGCAGAGTATCCGACTGGCGTCCGAGGCGGTACCTCCAAGGTCTCGCGCGAACTCGGGGAGAGGGCCGTCAATCACGTGGTGACAGAGATCGTGCGCCTGCTGGAGCGAATCGACCGCGACGGAAAAGAGTGAGCAGCCTGGAGGCTAGATGACCGAACGACGCGGCGGTGGGCCGGCGAAGGCGCGCGGGAGATCGTTTTCCTGGCGCCAGTGCGTGCAAGAGGGATTGCTCGCCGCAAACGCCGTGGTCCGCCGACTGGCACCGCGATCCGGGCAACGGGTGGTCGCGGGCCGGGAGGCAGGCTACCGCCCCTGGGACCCCGAGGTCATCGGCGTGGACACGGCGACAGAGCGCGCGATCATCGGCGCCCTCCGGCGTCGGGGCCTCCGCGGGACGCTGCTGTCGGAAGAGGCCGGTGAAACGGCCCTGGGAGGACGACCCGGCGGGTCCGGTGCGTCCCCCGAGCCGGTGTACGTGATCCAGGACCCCTTCGACGGGAGCCTTCTGTATCGTCGGGACATCCGGGCCCACTGGTTCACGGCCGTGGGAATTTACGGGCTGGATGAAACAGGCAGGGCCGCCGGCACGATAGATCACATCACGGGCGAGATCGTCCTGGCCGATGCCGCGGGCGCAATCAGGCTCAGCCGGCCCGGCGCTCGCGCGGTCCCGGTCCATCCCTCCGCGACCACGACCCTGGACGGCGCCTTTCTGGAAACCTACTTCATGAAGCCGTCGTTCCTCTACCCGACGGCGACCGCCTTGCGTCCCCTCTTCCAGCGCGCCAGGTTCATCCTCCCGAACGGCGGCCCCAACGGCTTCGCCGACGTGGCGTGCGGGCGGATCGATGCGTATTTCGCCTGGAACGAGGCCCTAACCGAGGTCTTTTCCGCCATCTACATCGCGGAGCGTGCGGGTTGTGTGGTTACCCACTGGGACGGATCGCCCGTCCGGTTTCGGCCCGACATTCACGCGGTGTACACTCTGGTGTGCAGCGCCAACCTGCGCCTGCACGAGCAAGTGCTCCAGGCCCTCAGGGGCATCACGCCCCCGAAAGGATTCATGCCATGAAGATCGGCTGCATCTGCGGCACCTTCAATCGCTCGTTCGACGCCGGGACCATGGACCAGGTGCGCTTCCTTGCCCGTTGCGCCGCCGAACTCGGGGTGCAGGGAGTGGAGCTCCAGGACATTCACTTCCCGCAGACCCGGCCGGGCTACCTGCAGATGCTCCGGCGGACCGCCCGGGACCTCAACCTCGCCATCATCGGCGTCGGGGTGCATAACGACTTCGGGCGGGTGGATCCCACCATTCGGCAGAGCGAGGTGGTGAAGGTCAAGCAGTGGGTCGAGGTGGCCGAGCAGCTCGACGCCCCCCTGATCCGTGTCTTCGCCGGTTATCCCGAGGGGGGCCCCGCAGAGAGCGGGGCGCGCTGGCCCGCCATGATCGACTCCTTGCGCGAAGTGGCCGCCTTCGCCGGCCACGCGGGCGTGCGCCTGGGGCTCGAGAACCACAACCACGCCGCCTTCACGCCCACCGCGGCCGAGTACCTGCGCGTCCTGGAGGAGGTCAAGTCCCCCTCGCTCGTCCCCCTCCTGGACACGGGAAACTACACGGACGGCTGGCCCTCGCTGGAAAAGACCCTGGGAATGGCGGCGCACGTGCACGCCAAATTCTGGAAGGTCGCGCCCGACGGTTCCGACGAGAAGGTGGACTACGCCAGGATCATTCCGGCGCTTCGCGCGGCGGGCTACGACGGGTGGGTGAGTTTCGAGTACGAGGCGGAAGAGCCCGAGGCCACCGGCATCCCCCGCGCCCTGGCCTACCTCAAGCGGATGCTGGCAGCGTAGGTCGGCGGAATTGCAGAATCCGAGAGTCCGATCCACGCCAGGAGCGTACGACCGGTTCACGGTCGCTCTCTGGTGTGGGGCAGCGTCGCATCCCTTCCGCTGTCCGCTCCCTGCAAATAGCAAATTACAGATGTCTGACTCCCGAACCCAAGCCCGCACCGCCGAACGATCGCTGCGCGGGTGACGACGATGCCGGAAGAGGAGGAACGGTCACCATGACAGCCCAGAGTGACACCAGATTCGCGACGGAGGAATACCTCCGCCACATCATGCTCGATTACATGCAGATGACCGAGTTCGTGAAGGAACCCTTCATCGTGGCCAAGGCCGAGGGGATCCGCTTCTGGGACGTCCACGGGAAGGAGTACCTGGACGGGTTGGCGGGGGTGTACGTCGTGAACGTCGGTTACGGGAACCCCCGGATGCTGGAGGCGGTGCGCCGCCAGCTCGAGACCCTGCCCTTCAACCCTCCCATGCACGCGACGAATCCCCGGGCCGTCGAACTGGCCAGTCTCCTGGCCGAGGTGGCCCCGGGCGATCTCAACACCGCCCGGCTGGTGGACAGCGGCTCCGAGGCGAACGAGGCGGCCTTTAAGATGGCCCGGCAGTACCATAGGCAGACGGGGAACCCGGGGAAGTACAAGATCCTCTCCCGGTATCTCTCCTACCACGGGGCCACGGGGAGCGCCATGAGCGCGGGCGGGTGGGCTACCGGAAGACCCTGTATGAGCCGGCAGCCGTCGGCTTCCTCCACACGTACCCCCCTATTGCTACCGCTGTCCCTACGAGAAGACCTATCCGAGCTGCGAGGTGTTCTGCGCCCGGACAATCCGGATCATGATCGAGTGGGAGGACCCGCGGTCCATTGCGGCGATCATCGTGGAGCCGATCAGTAACACCGGCGGGATCATCACCCCGCCCATGGAATATCTGAAGATCCTCCGGCAGCTCTGCGACGAGTACAACATCCTCCTCATCTTCGACGAGGTCATCACGGGCTTCGGCCGGACCGGCGGCCTCTTTGCGGGCAACACCTTCGATGTCGTCCCCGACATCCTCTGCTGTGGGAAGGGCATGAGTAGCGGCTACGCGCCCCTGGCGGCCGCCCTGGTGCGAGAGCCCATCGCCAAGGCCTTCTGGGGGGCGGCCGGGACCGAGTTCGCCCACGGGCACACCTATGCAGGGAATCCGGTTTCCTGCGCGGCCGGCCTGGCCAGCATCCGCGAGATCCTGGAGCGAAAGCTCCCGGAGAACGCGCGGAAGGTGGGCGCCCACCTCGTGAAGCGCCTGGAGGGCCTGCGCTCCTTCGGGATCATTGGGGACATCCGGGGCAAGGGCCTCCTCATCGGGGTGGAGTTCGTCAAGGATCCCGCCACGAAGGCCCAGTTCGCCCCCGGGGTCAACATCGGCCTCCGCATCGGAAAGCAGGCCCTGCGGAACGGCCTCCTGCTCCGCTTCGACCCCCACTGGATCGCCTTCGGCCCCCCGCTCATCGTGACCGAGGCGGACATCGACCAGATGGTGGCCATCCTGGAGCAGAGCATCCGGGAGGTGCTGCGGGAGCTGTAGAGCCGAGAGGAGAACCTTCCATGCCGGTCAATCGCGTAATGGGTAGGTGCAGAAGCAACTTGCCGACAGGATCCGGTCGAGCACGCGGTGTCCCGCTGACCGCCGCCTCCGGGACTTCCCCTTGGCGTTCCCTCCAAGGCTATGGCATCCGGGATTCCTGTCGCCGGCTGCGTGGTGCGTGCCACGCTCAGTACCAGGCACGTCTGTCCGGGAGGACTACGTTGTTCGGTCATTTCAGTTCCGCCGGGAAGCTACGAAATCCCGTCAGCCCGCGGGTGACGCGGTTCCGTAGCCCTGGCCGGCCTGCCGGTACTCCTCGCGCGGCGGGGCAAAGATGTCGAGGACCACGCATCGCACCCCGAGCGTGCGTCCCCCGTGCGGTACGTTCGGCGGCGTCTGCCAGAAGTCGCCGGCCTTCACACGATGCTCTCGGCCGTCCTGGATGCGGATCCACTCCCCCTTGAGGCACACGCCCCATTGCTCATTCGGATGGGAATGTACCGGCGACGAGGAATGGGGCTCGATCGTCACCACCGAGAGCATCACGTTGACGCCCGGGAAGATGCGCGCCGTGATGCCGGGAGCAAGCCGTCGGACAATGCCCCCCTCCCGCAGGTTGTGAAAGTTCGATCCGTCGCTCATCATGGTCTCCCTGGATGTGCGCCTTCTTCTCCGCCTGCCACCACGCAAGGGGCGAGGCGACGTGCTCCCATCCTCCCGATGTACTGCTCGCGCCGGCATGGTAGCCGAACCGAGCGCGGCGGGCAAGGGAGCGCGCGGCGGGCCTGCCTTCGCTGAGATCGGATGAACCCCCGTGAGCAGGGCGGGCCCCTGTCAAAACTTCAGGCCCCCGGCCATGTCGCTTCCTGTTCTCATTTCCGATCATTGCAAGAAAAACGATTGCAGCCGGATCGCGGGTGAGACTAAGCTCAGCGGGTAGACGGCCAGGGATGTGCCGCTCATTTGCGGGGGTGGGAGGCGTTCTTCCATCGCCCCGCACTCGAATACTGTGGCCCTCTTAGGGCGGGAGTAGCCGTTGGAGTAGCTGACTCGGTGGAAAGGAGAGGTTCTATGGCATTCGAATTTGGACCACGGCGCGGAACCTATATGGATGTGACGGAGATCCTGAAGACCGAGAAGCCCCCGCTGTCGCCCGAGAAGATCGGTCAATTCGAGACCCTGGACCTCATCTACCGTTCCTTGTGCGCTCTCCTGTACAACTACGTCCCGATGTCGGGACACCCGGGAGGTTCGATTTCTTCCGGGCGGTTCGTGGCCAGCCTGCTGTTCGACGCGCTGAGCTATGACCTCGCGAAGCCCGATCGGGAGGACGCGGACATCATCTCCTATGCGGCCGGTCACAAGGCCATGGGCCTCTACTCGATCTGGGCCATCCGGGACGAGGTTGCGCGCCTGGCTGCGCCCCAGCTACTCCCCGCCGACGTGAAGTTCCGCCTCCGGCTGGAGGACCTGCTGGGCTTCCGGCGCAACCCCATCACCAGGACCCCGCTGTTCACGAAGTTCGGCGCCAAGGCGCTCGACGGCCATCCCACCCCGACGACGCCTTTCGTCCGGCTCTCGACCGGGGCCTCCGGCGTCGGCGTCGCGAGCTCGCTTGGACTGGCCTTCGGCGCGAAGGATTACTTCGGTGCGGCTGCCCCCTTCGTCCACATCGTCGAGGGTGAGGGAGGCTTGACGCCCGGCCGTGCGGCGGAAGCCCTGGCCGGCGCCGGGACCGCCTCGCTGGGCAACGCGATCCTCCACCTGGACTGGAACCAGGCTTCCATCGATTCAAACCACGTGTGCCGCGAGGGTGGGCAGCCGGGTGACTACGTCCAGTGGAGTCCCGCAGAGCTGTTCCACCTCCACGACTGGAACGTCGTGTATGTCCCGGATGGCAAGGATCTCCAGCAGGTCTTTGCCGCGCAACGCGCCGCGGTAGCGATCAACAACGGCCAGCCCACCGCGGTCATCTACCGGACGGTGAAGGGCTGGCAGTACGGCATCGAGGGGAAGGCCGCGCACGGAGCCGGCCACAAGCTCTGCTCCGACGGCTTCTGCAAGGCCCTCGCTGACCTGACGGGCAAGGCGGACATGATGGTGCCGACCTGCGAGGCCGGGAAGCAGCGGTGCCAGGTGGGCCCGGACGGCGCAGCCATCATGGAGCAGTGCTTCTGGGAATCGCTCCAGATCGTGCGTAAGGTCATCCAGGATAGCCGCCCGACCGTCGAAGCGCTTGCCGCCCGGGTCGTCGCTGCCCGCGACAGGCTGAACCGGCTGAACCGGCGACCCCGATCCGGCGCGCCGCGAGTCGAGGCCGTCTACGAGCTGGCCGGGAAGGGCGCCGGCACTCCCGCAGAGCTCAAGCTCAAGCCCGGCTCGGCCACGACGCTGCGCGCCGAACTCGGACGTGCACTCCAGCACCTCAACAAGGCGTCCGGGGGGGCGATCTTCGTCGGCTCCGCTGACCTGCTCGGCTCGACCAGCGTGAATATCATCGGCGCGGGGTTTGGTGACGGGTACTGGAACGCCGTCAAGAATCCGGGCGCGCGTATCCTGTCCATCGGCGGCATCTGCGAAGACGGGATGACCGGCATCCTGTCCGGCCTGTCCACGTTCGGCCACCACATCGGCGCGGGTTCCTCCTACGGCGCATTCATCGCCGCGCTCGGCCATATCGCCTCACGGCTGCACGCCATCGGGGCCCAGGCGAAGCGCGCGGTCACGGGCCAACCCTACCGGCCGATCTTCGTCATCTGCGCCCACGCGGGCCTGAAGACCGGCGAGGATGGACCCACACACGCCGATCCCCAGCCGCTCCAGTTGCTCCAGGAGAATTTCCCAAAGGGCACGGCCATCACGCTGACTCCGTGGGATCCCCAGGAGATCTGGCCGCTGGTGGCCGCCGCGCTGGCAAAGCGGCCCGCGATCATCGCCCCCTTCGTGACGCGCCCCAACGAGAACGTCCTCGACCGCACACAGATGGGCCTAGCCCCGGCGGCGGAGGCCGTGAACGGCGTCTACTTGCTGCGGAAGCCCCGTGGAAAGGGCGAGGGGACGATCGTCCTGCAGGAGAGCGCGGCTGCCTATGCCTTCATTGAAGGGGCCTTGCCCCTGCTCGACAAGGACGGCATCGATCTCTGGATCTACTACGTGTCCAGCGCCGAGCTGTTCGATCTGCTGCCAGCGGCGAAGCAGAAGACCCTCTTCCCCGAGGAGCGCGCCCGAGAGGCAATGGGCATCACCGGCTTCACCCTGCCGACGCTGTTCCACTGGGTGCGATCCGACCTCGGCCTTTCCATGACGCTGCACCCGTTCCGGAAGGGGCACTTCCTCGGAAGCGGTCAGGGCGAGGTGGTGCTGGCCGAGGCGGGCCTCGACGGCAAGAGCCAGTACAAGGCCATCAAGAAGTACGTGGAAGCACTCAGTAAAGAAGCGAAGGCGGCGCGACCCATGGGCAAGGCTGCCGCTCGAACTGTCGCCCGCCCGAAAGCGCGCCCGAAGGCGAAGACTCGCAAGCGGCGCTAGCACCCGCCCGACCTCAAAGGACGGACGCTGATCTGCTCAACACAGCGCGGGAGGGATCTCCGCATCCCTCCCGCGCGCACTTTCTCGGGGCCCCCTTCCAGGTCTGCACGGACCGGTCACCGCCCGGCGCCGTGCGGGCTTGAGCACGACCGGCCGGATCCTCAGTACTTCATGTACACGGTCCGTGGCTCGCTGAAGAAGTCGACCGCCACGCTTCCCTGCTCGCGGAACCCGGTGCTGGACGCTTTGGTCCCGCCGAAGGGGGCATGGCACTCGATGCCGGAGGAAACCTGGTTGACCTTGATGACCCCCGCTTCGATCCGATCGACGTACTCCATGGCCCGGGAAAGGTTTCTCGTGCAGAGCGAGGCGGAGAGTCCGAATTTCACCCCGTTTGCGATCTCGATGGCATGCTCGAAGCTCCGGGCCGGGATGACAGCCAGGACCGGGCCAAAGACTTCTTCCTGGGCGATTTCCTGGTTCGGCTCAACCCGGCCAAAGATGGTGGGCTCCACGAAGTAGCCCTTGTCGTAGATCCCGCCTGTGAGCCGGCTCCCCCCCAGCAGAACCTTCGCCCCGTCCCGCTTGGCGCGGTCGATGAAGCCCAGGATGGTGTTCATCTGCGTCTCATCGACCACCGGTCCGATGACCGTCGCCGGATCCATACCGTTTCCCACTTTGGCCTTTCGCGTTCGTTCCACAATTCGCTGGGTAAAGGCGTCCAGGACCGGCTCCAGGACGATGGCGCGGCTCGTCGCTGTACACTTGTGGCCGGTGGAAAGGAACGTTCCCAAAAAAACGATCTCGGCCGCTTCGTCCAAATCGGCGTCTTCCAGGACGATGGTGGGATTCTTCCCGCCCATCTCAAGCTGGGTCCGAGTCAGGTTTTTCGCCGCGTCGTGGTGGATCCGGATGCCCACATCGCACGAGCCGGTAAAGGAAATAGCCTTGACGGCTGGATGCGTCACCACTTCGTGCCCGACGGTGCTGCCCGGTCCTACCACCAGGTTCAGCACACCCGGCGGAAGGCCGGCTTCCGCCAACACCTCAACGAGTTTCACGGCGATCAGGGGCGTGAGGGAGGCCGGCTTCAGGACCACGGCGTTCCCCGCGATGAGGGCCGCCCCCAGCTTCCAACAGGGAATGGCGATTGGAAAGTTCCAGGGAGTGATCAGACTCACCACGCCCAAAGCTTTCCGGATGGTGTAGAGGAAGACCCGCTCGCTCTCGGAGGGGATCGTTTCCCCAGTGAACCGGCACCCCTCGCCGCTGAAGAACTCTAGGATTGCGGCCCCTCGCAGTACTTCCCCCTTGCCCTCCGGAAAAGTCTTCCCCTCCTCCCTGGTCAGGATTTCCCCCAGGGCAGGGGCCCGCTCCTCGATCAGCCGGGCCGCCTTCAGAAGGATCTTCCCCCGCTGCGGGGCCGGCATCCGGCCCCAAGCGGGTTGGGCCTTCTGCGCGGCCTCGATGGCACGCCGGGCGTCCTCCCGCGTAGAGAGTTGGAATTCGCCCAGCACCTCTGACGTGTCCGCGGGGTTCACATCCAAGAAGGTCTTGCCCGAGTCCGACGCCACCCACTTGCCGCCGATGTAGTTGCCGTGGACCTGAGTCATGGAACCGTCCTCCTCGTGGCTTTGTGAGGTTGTTCCGGGAAGCATCCTCACCGGGCCCGTGCTCGGTCTTCCCCGCTTTCCCCGGGGAGGCGAAAGTCCTGAAGGGCCTATAACAGACAACGGGCCGCGCAGGCAAGCGCGGAGTACCATGTGTCTGGTATCTTGAACAAGATCGAGGGAGCCTGAGATCGGACCAGTGACGGGGAGGTCAAGCTGCCCTTGACCGGCAGATCCGCGTGGTGGTCGGCGGAACTCACTCCAGGTCGCGGGTGGCCCGACTACCGCGCAGGCCAGCACAGGTGCTCCCCGCGACCTTCTGCTGGCGGGTTCGAGCGCTGGGTTACTCTCCCAATGCGATTCTTCCGTCCGCGATTTTCTGCAGCGTTTCCGCGTACAGGGCGTGCTCGTGCTTCAGCACCCGCTCGGCCAGCGAATCGACCGTGTCCCCTGGAAGCACCGGCACCTGGCACTGGGCGATGATGGGTCCGGTGTCGTAATGCTCGTCCACGATGTGGATGGACACCCCGGTCACCTTCTCGCCCGCGGCCAGGACCGCCTCGTGGACGCGCTTTCCGTACATGCCCTTCCCGCCGAATTTCGGGAGCAGCGCCGGGTGAATGTTAAGGATGCGGCCGCGATACGCCCGCAGCGTGGCGGGCCCCAGCATTTTCATATAGCCGGCCAAGATGACCGTATCCACGCCGTGCTGCCTCAGGACCCGGAGGATCTCCTGGTCTTCCAGGGGGCCGGGATGCGTCGCCGCGCTGATGTGATAGGACGGGATCCCCTCGTTCTTTGCCCGCTGCAGGGCCATGGCCTCGGAGTTGTTGCTGACTACGACGCAGGGCTTGGCATCCAGCCGTCCCGCCTTGCAGGCGTCGATGATCGCCTGCATGTTGCTCCCGCCGTGCGAGGCCAGAAAGCCGAGATGCAGGGTGGCCATGGACGTTCCACCTCCCTCTGGACGCTCATCGCCGCGTGGCGCGGCGCGCCCCCTCACAGCAGCGCGATGGCCTCCACCTCGATCAGCCAATCCGGGTGCACCAGGGCGGAGACCTCGACCAGCGTGGACGCCGGCATCTTCTTTCCGAAGAATTCCTCGCGCACCGGGAGAAGGTCGGCCCGGTAGCGGATGTCGGTGAGGTAGGTGTTCACCTTCACCACGTTCGCCAGGGTCCCGCCGCCGGCCTCCACCTGAGCCTTGATCGCCCGGAACACGGCGCGGGCCTGGGCGACGAAGTCGCCGGGATGCGCGGGACGTCCCTTCTCATCATAGGCGACTTGCCCCGAGAGAAAGAGGATCATCTGGGCGCCCGTGACCTGGATGGCCTGCGAGTAGGTCGGCGGATCGAACACCTCCTTGGCGCAGTACGGCTGGATCGTGACCATCTAAGCCTCCTTCCCCCGGTGCGACGGGAACCTGGGCTGTCGCGATGGCCGCGAACGCCGGGAGATGTCGCCCTCGCCTGCGGCAGGACGCGCGCGCACCGGACCCCGGGGCATCCATCAGGACGGACGGAAAGAGAGCCCCTCAGCCGTCTGCCCGCAGGCGCAGGATGATGTCGGCGGCGGTCCGGGCGGCGATCCCGCACACCTCGGGGCACCCAGTCCGGCTGTGGCCCCCCGCCTCGTGGAAGGCCTTTGCTTCCTCGGGATCGTACAGGTGAAAGACCCTTCCGAACTTAATCTTGTGGATCTCGGCACAGATGCTATGCTCCACCTGATCACGAAAGCGGTGGTACATCTCCTTGGCTGGCTCCTTGGCCTTCTGGTACTGCTGGATGTCCTCCAGCCGCTCCCGACCGACGACGCAGCCGATGGCCATGATGGCACCCGTCAGGGCCCCGCAGGTCTCTCCCTGCACGGCCACACCACCCGCCAGGCCGCTGCCCGCTTTCAACACCATGGTGTCCCCAACTCCTAGCTTTGCCTGCAGAGCTGCAAGCACGGCCTGCGTTCAGCCGAAATAGTTGATGTCGTTCTGCAGCGCCAACTCGAACACCTCGGCCAGGATCTCTTCGCGGCTCGCCATCGGTCTCCCTCCACCGGCGCTCGCCGGGCGCGCTGGACCGGCCGGCGGCATGGCCGCCGCCAGCCGGGACACGGTTTTCGTCAGTCTCCCGCCTTCCGTTTCCCCAGGTGCCGGTCCAGCATGATCACGGCGGCCCCCTGGTCGCCGATCAGCTTGAGCTGCTCGACCACTTCTGCGGCGTTCTTCTCTTCCTCCACCTGCTCGTTAATGAACCACTGCAGCATGACCTGGGCCGGGTAATCGCTCTCCTTGACCGCCGTCTCGTAGAGCCGATGGATCAACGCGGTGACTTCTTTCTCGTGATCCAGGACCTGCTTGAAGACGTCTAGGAGGGACTTGAACTCCGTGGCCGGCTGGGGAATGGCCTTGAGCACCGCGTGCCCGCCTCGATCGTTGACATGCTCGAACAGTCGCATGGCGTGGGTCAGCTCCTCCTCCCATTGCACCCGCATCCAGTGCGCGCACCCCGGGCGGTTGTTCGCCGCGCAGTAGGCGGACATCGAGAGATACAGGTAGGCCGAGCTGATTTCTGCGTTGATCTGCTTGTTGATGGCGTCTTGCATCGCTTTGCTGAGCATGGCTGTCTCTCCCTTCTCCGTGTCACGAGTTCTATGGTGGGCAGTTGGAAGTGATGGGTGACCGATTCCTGCTGGCCCGTCCGCGTCATTATGCACGAACCGGCCCTGAACGGCAAGCCGTGGAGAACCCCGATGAGCAGACGGGGAACACACCCCAGACCGCATACACGCGAACGCTTGCCCGGTTTGTTCCTTGATGTGCTATCTTCCGGGTCATCGCTTCGGGAGACGGAGGAATGTCTTTGGCGGCTTACCCTACGCGCTCTATCTGCCGCGCGAGAGGGCCTCGCCGCTGTATAAATTGATCGGGGGAAAGGGGAGGACGGAGACACGAGCGAGAGGCGCGGGGTGACCCCGGCCGCTCACCAAGAAATCGCGTGAACCGCAGGGCCGAGGCCAAGCTTAGCGCAGCGATCCGGCCCAGGAGGGAAGTCACATGGCACGTATGACCATCGGCCTGCTGCATCCAGGAGAAATGGGGAGCGCCTTGGGAGCACTCCTCACCCAACGCGGAGTCCGAGTCCTCTGGGCGTCGGCGGGCCGCAGCGCTGCCACCCGGTCCCGGGCGGCGACCCTGGAAGAGGTTAGGACGCTTCGCGAGCTGGTCCAGGCGAGCGAGTTCATCCTCTCCGTTTGCCCGCCGCACGCGGCTCTTGATATGGCCCAACAGGTGGCCGCGCACCGTTTCGCCGGGGCCTACGCGGACCTCAACGCCATCTCGCCCGAAACGGCGCGCGCCATCGGGCGCGTGATCGAAGGGGCCGGGATGCGGTTCATCGACGGGGGGATCGTCGGCCCGCCTCCGGCGACCCCAGGCACCACCCGGCTCTACCTGGCTGGACCGGAGGCCGGGCGCCTCGCCAGCCTGTTCCAAGGCAGCGCTCTGGAGGTTATCGTCCTCGACGGTCCCATCGGGGCGGCATCCGCCCTGAAGGTAGCGTATGCGGCATACACGAAGGGCACGGCCGCCCTCCTGCTGGCGATTCGCGCCCTGGCCATCCGAGAGGGGGTGGATGCCGCCCTTCGCCAGGAATGGGCGCGCTCGTTGCCCGAGCTGGCAAGCCGGGGCGACAAGGCGCTGGGCGGCAGCATTCGGAAGGCCTGGCGTTTCGTGGGAGAGATGGAGGAGAACGCCGCCACCTTCGTCGCGGCCGGCCTCCCCAGCGGATTCTCCGCCGCGGCGGCCGAGGTGTACCGGCGGCTGGCCGGGTACAAAGACGCGACGGCCCTGCCCCCCGTGGTGGAGATCGCAGCGGCCCTCGCCAAGGAGAAGCAAGGAAACTGAGCGCAGGCGGTCAACGGCCGTCGGTCATCCGCCGTCTCGGATGAGCCTGCGGTGCACTTCGGCCGTCAGGGTCTCGATCCGTTGGCTCAGTTCCTGGTTGAGGCGGGTGAGCTCGGTGTTCTTCTGGAGCAACTCCATAACCTGCGCGGTCTGCTGCATGGCGATGGCCTGCCGCTCTTCGCTGGCTTGAGCGAGGGCCTCCCGGTGCAGCGCATCGGCCTCGGTGTGGGCCTTGTCGCGGTCCGCCTGGCGGGTCTGCGCCAGCAGGATGAGCGGTGCGGCGTAGGCCGCCTGCAGGCTGAACGCGAGGTTCAGCAGGATGAAGGGGTAGACGTCGAACTTCGTGAGGCCGGCCGCATTCAGGGCGATCCAGATCGCCACGATCACCGTCTGCGCGACCAGGAACATCGGCGTCCCGAAGAAGCGGGCGAACCCCTCGGCCTTCAGGGCGAACCAGTCGCTGCCGAAGACCGGGCTGAGGTGGGCGTGCGGGGCGTGGAAGCGGAAGTGGTGACCCGACACAGCGGACGCTTCCGGGGGGGGATTCGATGTTGTCGGTTGGGCTGGCATGATCGGTCCTCCGCGAGTGGCACGGCGTACGGCCGGCAGGGGCCGGGCACGCCAGCCGGCACCAGTGCCGGTTCCATAGGGCCCCCGCAACAGTGTACGTCAAAATCGTTCCCCACTCCAGGGCGCCGTCCGTTGCGCCGGCGCGCCACGTACAGTCTGGCCGGAGGGAATCCATGCGGACCGTATTGTCGGTAAGCCTGCCCGAACCCCTTGCTGCCGAGCTCAGCCGCCTGGCGACAGAGACGGGTCGGTCCAAGAGCGACATCGTGAAGGAGTCGGTCAGCCAGTACCTCTGGGACGCGCGGTTCGGCAAGGTGCGCCGGCAGGTGATCCGCCGGGCGAAACGCGCCGGCATGCTGACAGAGGACGACGTTTTCCGAGCGGTCTCGTGAGGGCCGTCTTCGATACGAACGTCCTTCTCCCGGCGTCTGCCGGGACCGATCCGATGATGCCATCCTGGCATGTGCGGTGGCCGCCCACGCCGAGTTCCTGGTGACCGGGGACGACGACCTGATCGAGTTGCGCACCTTCCAGAAAATCCGGATCATCCGCCCACGTGGCTTTGAGGCGCTCTTCACCGACTGACCGACCTCGGCCAGCGTGACAACGCCCTCGAATCAAGCCGCATCCGCTCTGCCCCCCTGCGCTTCCACCCCCGCCTCACCTTCACGGGATTTCCCCCGCATGTGTTTTCCGCCCCCCGTGTTACTGCGACGGGAAGCGTTTGTGATTGACAGCCTGTGAGCCCGGCGATACTTTTCCACCCACGGTCCGCCCGACTTCCCTCCTGCAATCCAGGGGGTGTTTCGGTGAGAAATGTAGATGATTCTATGAATCCACGTATCGTCAAGTTGGCCACTACTCTGCGAGATCACTTTCTCGGTTCTTCCGGCAAGGGTGATGATGTCTCTATCTTCCTGTGTGGAGGGTCATCACCATCAGAGTCGCAATTCAGGCGTGACTTAGGTTCTACCGTCTCAGCGACGAAGTCAAAATACAGGTATTCAGTGTACTACGCCGAGGACATGTTTGTGGAACTGATACTCGGTCATCAACGGCAGGACCTACTTACATTGGAGAATCTGCTGGCGGAAAGCGTAAGTGCCGTTGTGATTCTCCTTCAGAGTCCCGGAACCTTTGCCGAGTTGGGAGCGTTCTCAAATCACCCACGACTTAAGGACAGATTGCTCGTCGTGATTGATCCCCATCACCAGAGGTCTCAAAGCTTCATCAATACCGGTCCCGTGCGGCACTTGCAAAAGCAGACCAAGAGCAAGGTGATCTACCATAGTATGCAGCCCTCAGACATCACCTCGTTGAGCAAATCTGTCATCCAAGCATCGCGCGACATCGGTGTCGCAACTCCTCCAACCAAAGACATGACCAACCCTATAGCTAGCCAAGAGTTCTATCTGGGCCTCGTCATGACTTTGGATCCAGTTCCCCGATCGGCGGTTCTGAGCCTGGCCAGGGCGCTCCACCCGGGTTCGCCTGCACTCTCGCAGACAGCCGCCGAGACGGTTCTTAACGCCCTTGTAAATCAAGGCAACGCAATTCTCGTTTCTGGAACGCTTCGCATATCCCAGAAAGGAGTCGACACTCTCTTTGCCGGAGCCAGAACCGAGATTAGGAAGTCGCAACTACGGTCCTTCTTGTCTCAGCTACGGATGGAAGCATTGAATGTCATGTTGCGGAGAAGAAGAGATAGGCTGTGGGGAGTGGCAGCGTGAGCTCAGCTGAGTCCAGCGAAAGCCGGACTTGGGCAGAGTTTCTCTGCCCCACATGCGAACCATCGCGTTTGCCCAAGCGAGGGTTTCCATTCGAGGAAACCCTCGCGGCCTCGCTCTTTCAGAGCTCGGCGCAGGCTCGCCCTGCTCGCCTGCCCCGCTGCGTTTGCGAGCGCTGCTCTCCCCCAGCCTTCTAACCCATGCACGAAGGACACCAACGGCTGCGATTGCTAGGCCTGCCTGTCTTCGAAACCATCGGAGATTTGGCGGCGCAACTTCATATCGACCCTGGACGGCTTACTATCTTGACCAGGTACGGCGAACGCTTCTACCGTACATATCGAATACCCAAACGAACTGGCGGTTGGCGTCAGATAAGCCAGCCCTCCAGAGAACTTAAGGGCATCCAAGCATGGATTCTACGCAACATAATTGATAAGCTGAGCCCATCACCACATGCAACCGCCTATCTTCCGCGTAAGCGTTTGTCTGACAACGTAACCCCGCACAGTGGGAACCGTTACTTTCTCTCGGTCAATTTAGAGGAGTTTTTCCCCTCTATCCCGAGGCGCAGAATCCAGCGCCTGTTTGAGCTCATCGGCTACGAGCGACACACCGCCGCTCTCATGTCCAGTCTGTGCACGTTTTTTCGCTCCCTACCCCAAGGCGGCGTGACTTCTCCGGCGCTGTCAAATCTTGTTGCCTTGCAGATGGATCGCAGGATCTCAGGCCTCGTATCCCGGCGAAACATCGTTTTCACACGTTATGCCGATGATATGACGTTTTCCTCCAACAATCGAGTCGCGCTGATCAGGGCCCTACCATCAATAAAGCACATCCTGGAATCCGAGGGTTTCAGGATTAACGAGCCAAAGACTCGTTTCCTCGGACCAAGGATTCAATGCAGAATCACAGGGCTCGTAAAAGATTCATCAGAGCCTCGTTTCGGCATTGGACGAAAAAAGAAAACCCGGATGCGAGCGATCATGCACAACCTAATAACAGGCAAGAGACGAGACCCCGATTATCCCAGTCAAGAAGCAATCCAGGGATGGTTGAACTTCCTTAAGGGAGTGGACGAAAAGAGCCATAGTCAGATGTCCAAGTACTGGAATCAACTGAGGAACAAATACTTCACTATTCACCGAACAACGGGGTCGAGTGTACCGTGAACCCGCCGCGGATTCACGGCCACTCATCCCGAGCATTCCCTTCACAGCAGTGATACCCACTCCCTCCAGTGCCCAGATTCGCCCCGCTTGGGGAGCCAGGCAGGGCTCGAACCCGGTCACCTTGCCTGGGAGGCTCTATTCAGGGAAAGGTCCTTCCTAACCGCCACCTCCTTTTCTAGCAATGCTCCTTCCTGCTAACACCCCAAGGCGCCGGGCTGGTTTCCCCGCCGGAATTGGTCGCGGCATTCAGTGAAATGGGTGGCGGCTTTGCTATCGGGGTGTCCCGGCTTGTGTCCTCAATGAGGAGGAGAAACTTGCGTGAGTGACTTACTCGGCCTTTATTGGGGGACGTAGGTGCAAAAACAACTTTCGAGAAGAGCGACGCGGGACGGGTCAGGCACCTGCTTCGAGCCGTGCAGTACCCGTGAGGGCCCCTCGGTGGAGAAAAAGCGGAGCCCAGTTGGGCTGAGACCTCGCAAGACTACCGGAATGCGCTTTAGAACCTACGTCCCCCATAACGACCTCACCCTGAGGGCGGCACGAAGCGCCGCGTCTCGAAGGGTGAGGTCGATAGAGGCTGTCGATGTAGAAGGCCTTACGGCACGCTGCTGCGCATCGAGGCGGCATGGCCCGGCAGCCTCAGCACTTTGCCGGTGTCGACCACCCTGTCTCCCTGCACCCTGTAGATCTGCAGGCTGCCGGCGATGGAGTGGAGGGGAGAGCCAAAATTGGCGACGTAGAGGTACTTGCCATCTGGGCTGAACGCAACGCCCTCGGCCTTGATACCCGCGTTGATCGCACCCACCTTGCGTACGGTGGCGCCTGCAGTCGAGAGCACGTCGACGATGTCGTTCGGATGCGCGAACCATGCGTCCTTCGACAGGGCACCACCGCTGCCGTTCAGCGCCAATGCGATGGCGAGGTCCTCAGTCGGATTGATCGCAAGACCCTCCGGGAAGGGGTCGACGCCCAGGTAGTCGACCACGTGCGGCGGGGTCGCCTTCAGGTCGATGACGGTCACCGAGCCGGCGCCGCCGTCGGGTACACCGGCGTTCCCCTGGTTCACGGTGAGGCCGAAGCGGCCATCCGCGGTGATTTGCACGTTGTAGGGCCACACGCCTACCCCGAAATCGATCTTGCTGTAGGTCACCTTCTGCCCGTCAATGTCGAGCCAGGCGACCTTGTTGACCGCATACTTCGAGGCCAACGCATGCTTGCCGTCAGGGGTGATGGCGACGGCCGAGACGGTATCGCCCATGGGCACCGTGTCGACAAGCTTGACCCCCTTGCCGTCGATCGTGAGCACGCTGATCGAATTGTCGGCGCGATTGGCGATCAGGAGGAGGTCGCCCTTCCTGTTGATCGCGAGGCCCGAGGGCTGCTTGCCGACCTCGACGGTGGCAATCAGCTTCGGGGGCGTCGACTTCAGATCGATCACGAAGAGCTTGTTGTCGGGCACCGGCTTCCAGCCGGCGCCGTCCTGCTGGTAGGCGACCGAGTTGGCGACCACCGCCAGGCTCTCGTCCGGCGTGATGGCGAGATTGGTCGGCGGGCCGATCATCGTGTTCATCAAGGGCAGCGAGGCGACGATCTTCGGCGCCTCGGGGTCTTTGATGTCGACGATCAGCACCTCGTCTTTGCCGGGCTCGGTAAAGACCATCTTGCCGGTGTCGTCCCAGTACAGCTTGTTGTCTTCACCGATCACCAAATACTGGGCCTGAGCCGCGGCCGCCAGGCCGAGGAGCAGGCCAGCGAGGCCGACGGCAAGGGACAGACTCGCGCGCTTTTCCATGGTTGACCCCTTTCCCCTCTATCGGGCCGGCGTACAACCCGCGGTTGGTGGCGCATGGCTCGTAGGAATTGAGGCGATGGGTGATTTTCTTCTGGGCCCCGCAACGCCGGTACCGCTGCGGGCCTGGAGACTCCATTGGCTTCTTCCGCGTTGGGGCGGCGGTATGCTGCGGGTGGCGGGCGACACGAGAACGGTGGCCACGCTGCCGAGCGCTGGCGCCAGCGATCGGAGCAGCAGACATCGTGTGGTCCGTAAGACCTCGATCCAGTGCTCCCCCCACCTGTTCTTCGGGGGGAAGTGTGCCCCAACCCCAAGACGGATGGACTCTTTGCCGCCCCCAGGACACGCCGGGGACGGAAGCAGTGTCTGCGGATCTCCCGGGTCACCGAATCGAGTGGCCGCATGGCACGCCAGATTCCCTGCTTCTGCGTGGAAGGGAGAGGAAAGACGTGAGGGGAGGATACTACTTAGGCATGGCAAGAGCAAGAGAAGACGGATGGAGTTCTTGCGGATCACGGGGCTTCACGTGGAGGCGGAACCGTCGGAGGTAGTCACCACCCAACCCAAGCAGCCTCTCACGAGCGTCGGGGGTCACCTCGATGCTCGTGGGGTCTGGGCCCCCCCCAAGAGCGTTTTGGCTGCCTTCCTCTCCTGCTCACCTCGCTGGGCCTTCAATGGACCAGGGAGAATCGCCCCCGCCTCTCACTGCAGGCATAATCGCTCTATCCAGTGCCCAGATTTGGTCTGTTTGGGGAACCGGGCAGGGCTCGAACTCGGACATACCCGACAGATTGGGCGTCCAGGTTCCCCACGTTCCGCCATGTTCCGTGGCAATGTGAGACGATCACCCTGAATATCTACTTCCAGCAAGATGAAGGGGAATCACGTGAGGCGGGGCGGAATAGTTGCGGACCACGGCTCTTGCGCACCAACGGCGGGTGCCGTTGGTATCGGCGGTTCGAGGGTTCTTCGGATCAAGGCTAGCCCCAATCCGAAATTCCCAACCGCCAATTCGCCTGAGGCGGGTGCCGTTGGTATCGGCGGTTCAAGGTTTTTCTCGGACCGTTTTCTTGCTATCTCTCCGCGCTTGCTGTATTCTTCACTGGCTGCAGGCATCGCGCTGAAAAGCCCCGTGTGGCCGCCGGCCCCGGAGCCACTCTTGCGGCACCTGGCAGACGTGGACGCCGCTGCGTGCCCCTGCCGTGAGGGCGCCTCGACCGCAGGGGATGCTACGATAGCCTCTGAGACATCCACCGAGGGCGGGTCAGGGGATCGGCCGATCGCGCGTGCCAGGGCGCACCGCCGCCGAGAAGAGCGAGGAAGCAGCATGACGATGAAGGACGCCGCGCGGCACGCATTGCTTGGGTGCCTGGTGCTGTTGCTGGTGGCAGTGCCCGGCGCCCTGGCGCAGTTTCCCCCGCCGCCTCCCACGGGCGCCCCCGCGCCACCGACCTTCGGGGCGGAAGCGCTGGATCAGCTCCTGGCGCCGATCGCCCTGTATCCCGATGCGCTCCTGGCGCAAATCCTGATGGCCGCCACCTACCCACTGGAGGTGGTCGAGGCCACCCGCTGGGTCCAGGCATACCCCAACGTCACGGGCCCGCAACTGGAAGCGGCGATGCAGCAGCAGCTCTGGGATCCGAGCGTGAAGTCGCTGACGGCATTTCCCCAGGCGCTCGCCATGATGAACGGGAAGCTGGACTGGACCCAGAAGCTGGGGGACGTCTTCTTGGCCCAGCCGCAGGACGTGATGGCCACCGTCCAACTGCTGCGGGCCAAGGCGCAGGCCGCAGGCTACCTTCAGAGCACCCCCCAGCAAGCGGTCGTCGTCGAGCCGCAGGGCATCCAGATCGAGCCGGCGAACCCGCAGGTCGTCTACGTGCCCATCTACGACCCCACCGTGGTGTACGGGCCGTGGTGGTACCCGGCCTATCCCCCCTACTACTGGTACCCGCCGGGTTACGTGGTCGGGGCCCCCGGGCTCTCCTTCGGCCTCGGCGTGGCCGTGGGGGCGGCGCTCTGGGGCGGCTTCGACTGGGGCCACCGCAGCGTCCACATCAATGGCACCAACTTCAACACCTTTAACCGGACCACCATCACGAACCCCACCTGGCGACACGACGCGGACCACCGCCGGGGTGTCCCCTACTATGATCCAGGTGTGCGGCAGCAGTTCGGGCAGGGCCCGCGGCCGGGCGTGGACGCCCGCGAGGCGTTCCGCGGCCGCGCACAAGAGGCTCCGCGGCCCCTGGCGCCGCCAGCCCCCCAGGCACCCCGCCAACCAGCCGCTCTCGAGGGGCTGGGACGCGGCGGCGAGACCCGGAGCGCCAGCGACCGCGGGCGCCTGAGCTGGCAGAGCCTGGGCGCGGCCAGGCCGGCGCCGAGCGCGCCCGTGAGCCGTCCGAGCACGGGGGCAGTCAGGCCAGCCCCGAGCCCGCCGAGGCCGACGGGCGGCGGCGGGCGCACCGGCGGCGGGAGCGGACAGCGCAGGTGAACGGTGTCGCGGGCGCCCCTGAAATGAGCCCGCCGACCTCCAACCCGTGCGGAGCATCGGAAGCATGGCAGCTCTGGAGGAGTTCAGGATGTCTTCACCCAATCGGCAGGCGCGCCTCCCCCTGACCCGGTGGCTCACCATCGCCGCCATGGCGATGCTGCTGATCGGCGCCGCCGGCGCCCAGGCAGCGGGCGCCGCCAGCCCAGCGCAGAGGACCTTCGCCTCCCCAGAGGAGGCGGTACAGGCCCTCGTCGCGGCCGTGAAAGCGGCGGACACGAAGGCCCTCGCCGCGATCCTCGGCCCCGAGAGCAGGCCCCTCATCCGGTCGGGAGATAAGGTGGCCGACAAGCAGGCGCGGGAGCGCTTCGTCCACGCTTATGACCAGGCGAACAAGCTGGAACGACCCACCGGGACGAGAGCGGTGTTGGTCATCGGCCAGGACGAGTGGCCGCTGCCGATCCCGGTGGTGAAGGAGGGAGATACCTGGCGCTTCGACACCGCCGCGGGGAAACAGGAGATCCTGAACCGCCGCATCGGCCGGAACGAGTTGAACACCATGCAAGTCTGTCTGGCCTATGTCGATGCCCAGCGCGAGTACGCCCGGGTGCCCCGCGAGGGCGACGGGTTGCTCAAGTATGCGATGAAGTTCCGTAGCGACAAGGCCAAGAAGAACGGGCTCTACTGGCGGACGCAGGAGGGCAACGTGCCGAGTCCGTTGGGCCCGCTCGTCGCGAATGCCAGGGCGGAAGGGTATCCCCGCAAGCGGTCGGGCGGAAAACCCACGCCCTACCATGGCTACCTCTACAGGATCCTGACGGCCCAGGGCCCGGACGCGCCGGGCGGCGCCTTCGACTACGTCGTCGTCGGCAAGATGATCGGCGGGTTCGCCCTCGTCGCGTTTCCGGCGCGATATGGGATCTCCGGGGTCATGACCTTCACCGTGAACCACCAGGGTGTCGTCTACGAGAAGAACCTCGGCCCGGACACAGGAAACATCGCGCGCGCCATGCAGACGTACAACCCGGACGACACCTGGAAGAAAGTGGAAGAGTCGCCGCCACCCGCCCACTAGCCATTTGCCCCGAGGTCTCCGTCGCGAGCGTTCCAGCCCCCGGTGCCCCTGCCTGTCTGTGGTCCGCAAAAGGCTCGGCCAGGCTTCAGCGTATCGAAACTCTCTCCTCCCAGTGCCCAGATTCGCCCTAGGCGTTACACAAAGGTGTTGATCTCGATCTGTGCTTCGTTCGTAAGTCACCGATTTACTTACGAGGAGAAGAATGGCCCGCTCGGGAAGACATCTTCCGCATCACCAAACCGATGCGAAAACCACGGAACACGCTGTAAAGACGAGGGATGCGTGCGTATTGACAAACAGAGTTTCAACACCTTTGTGTAGTGGCTAGAGATTCGCCCTGCCCGGGGAGCCATGCCGGACTCGAACCGGAGGCCTCCCCGTCAGTGGCCAAAATCAGCCTCCGTGTTTTAGTCGCACTCAGTTTTTCACCGCTTCCGATCGTGTAACCACATACCAACAGAAGGAAAGACGTGATCCGAGCTGAAACTCGGGCTCTAATTTCGATAGAACCATCGCAGCGTTCAACGCCGCCCGCTCCTGGCCCGCCCTACCAATCGCTCCAGCACGACTTCTCCGTGGTCACACACATGTGATGGCTATCTGGAATGATGGGTACAAACGAGCGATAAGTTACCGCCATGGAGCATCTTCGGAAGAGTGAAAATATCCGCTCCCGGGTACACGGTCCTCATGAGCCGCATGCCCATGAGATCCCGGCTCCAGCCGTAATTGGGGACAAGACGAGGACGGACAGGCCGGCGCGGTCCCGTACCTGAAACTCCTGGCTAGGGCTCGACGCGCCAGGGTCACACGGGCCGCTCCAACACGGGGTAGGCGATGGCCGTGATATGGGAGTCGATCCGCTTGAGGTTGGTGAGGATGTCCAGGTGGATCTCGCTCGTGTCAATGGATTCTCGGTAGCCCTCGTGGAGCCGCTGTATGTGCGCCTGGCGGAGGGATCTCTCCAGCTGGCTAATCTCCAGCTTCTGCTCCAAGACCTGCCTGGCCAGCCCCGCGTCGTTGCTGCTGAAGGCGGCGATGGCGATCTCCAGGTTCTGGCGCACCCGCTGGTGGAGGAGGCCGATCTCCTGGCGCCCGGCGACTGAGAAGTGGACCCGCCGCCTCAGGCGCTTCTCCGCCAGCTTCATGAGGTTGTGGTCGAGAATGTCCCCGATGTTTTCGAGGTTGTCGATGACCTGAAGGATCCCGAATTCCCGCGCACGCTGCTCTTCAGTCAGCCGCGCCTCGCTGAGCTGGATCAGGTAGCGCTTGATCGCCTGGTACAGAGTATCCACTTGATTGTCTTGCTCCTCGATGAAACCGATCAGGTCAAGGTCGTCGGTGCTGAGGGCGTCCAGGCTCTTCCCGAGCATCTCGGTGACGCAATCGGCCATCCGAAGGGCTTCCCGGGTGGCCTGCCCGAGGGCGAGGGCTGGCGTCTCCAACATCTGCTGCTGGAGGTACTTGGGGCCGAACAGCTTGCCTCCCTGCGTCCGGTCCGGCACCATCCAGGCGATGCCGCCCGCGAGCAGCGTGGTGAACGGGAGGAGAAGAAGGGCCATCCCCACGTTGAAGAGTGAGTGGGCGTTCGCGATCTGCCGGGGGCCGGCGGTTGCGGTCAGCCCTACCACGCGCACAAAGGGCGAGAGGAGGGGAAGGCAGGCGGCCACGCCCACCACCTTGAAGACCGTGTGGGCAACGGCGACCCGCCGCGCTTCGGTGTTCCCCCCGAGGGAGCTGGCCAGGGCGGTGGCGCACGTGCCGATGTTGGCCCCCAGCATGATGGGGATCGCGGCGCGAAGGGAGAGAAGCCCTTGCCCGGCGAGCGTGATGGCCAAGCCCAAGGTCGCCGCGGAACTGCACACAAGGGCCGTGAAGACAGCAGCAACGACGAGGCCGACGAGCGGCTGATCCCCCAGGGCGATGAGGAGGCTGGAGACGAGCACGCTCTGGCGGAGGGGGACCATCACCTCCCCCATCACCTGGATGCCGGCGAAGATCAGGCCGAACCCCAGAATCGCTTGGCCGACGTAGCGGAATACCTTCCGCTTGGCCCAGAAGAGGAGCGCGAACCCCACCCCCACAAGCACAAGGGCGTAGTCGGCGATTTGGAAGGCGATGAGCTGGACGGTGAGCGTGGTTCCGATGTCGGCCCCCAAGATGACCCCGAGTGTCTGGGGGAGGGTGATCAGGCCGGAGCTGGCGAAGCTGACGAGCATCACGGTCGTCGCCCCGGACGACTGAATGATCGCCGTGATGCCGGCCCCAGCCAGCAGCCCCTTGACCCGGTTGCTGGTGAGGGTGCCGAGGACGTGGCGGAGTTTCCCCCCGGCGGCGAGTTGGAGGCCCTCCCCGACGAGCCGCATCCCGTAGAGGAGCATGGCCATGCCCCCGAAGAGACCGAAGAGCATATTGATCGTCATGACTGCCGGAGCTTGATTTGGTCGGCCAACGACCACGGGCGTCCGGGACCAACGCAGAGCCGCGCGGGCGCCTGGACAAATCCTTGTGCCGCAGGAACGGTTGCGGGGACGAAGACCCTATTCGGGAGGGGAGAGTATGAGCGGGGCCTGCTCCTTGCGTTCAATGGATGATCTTGCCGATACGTAGCACCATGACGCTGACATCCGTATCTACTCGTCTTCCGTGCGGAGGTCCGCACAACCCCGAGCGGATGAGATCGCAAACCACCGATGGCCGACGAGTTCACTTATGAGCCAGTGGGCTAGCAACGATTCCACCTATCAATTCGAAACTAGGAGGAAGTCTACACCCGATGATTTCAGCCTGTCAATCCGGTAGGCCCATGTGATTTCCCCTCAGATTAGAGAGAGCCTCTCCTCCTAGTGCCTAGATTCGATGGTCTTGGGGAGCCGGGCAGGGTTCGAACCGGGCACCAAGCTGTGGCTGCCGGATGTCCTCTGAACGGAACACACGCTTGGCTGGGCTCTTCCTCTGACAACGATCTCCCCTGCCCCATTCGATCTCCCAAAGCAACCGCCCGCAGATCCTTACAGAGTTCTCCGATGTCCTGGTGCACGAGGACCTTCATCACATCAAATGCCTCGTGGACGGGATACAGTTCGGTCAGCCGGGACGTTGCTCGACGAGTTCGATTTCTGATCCTGCCGCGAGCCGTGCTCAATGCGGAATGACGGGCAGAGCTGAGAGCCGGGAGCCGAGAGACGAGATGCAGAGGAGCAGAGGTGCATCGGAGAAACGGAGAAACGGGGATAGGGAGCACAGGGCTGAGGCGCGGTGGAGCAGGGAAACATGGATAGCGGACACGCGCGCCTGGGAGGAGGGGCCCTGTCCATGCACGGTCATGGCCTTAACATGCCAGAATGGATTTGTTAGCGTCCCATCAGCGATTCAGACGGCCCTTTCATGGGGCAGAAACGAGGAACGAAGTGAAATATCGCGTGGTCATCGAGCAGGATGAAGATGGGATGTTCGTGGCGGAGTGCACGAGCCTTCCCGGATGCATCTCGCAGGGGAAGACCCGGGCGGAGGCACTGGCGAATATAAAGGACGCGATCGTGGGATATCTCGAAAGCGTGAAGAAGCACGGCGACCCGCTTCCGCCCCCGATCTCCGAGGAGGTCGTGGAGGTCTCTGTGTGACGAAACTTCCGGTGGCACGCTGCTCCGCCCCATCGCAGGCTGACCGTCCCCAATCATCGCGAACTCTCACGCGGTACGCTTCGGGCCCTCATCCGGCAAGCCGGCCTCACCGTCGAGGAATTCGCCCGTCTCCTGTCATAGCACGCGCCTGACGGGGCGCCGCCTGGTCCCCACTCCTTACGATCACTCGTTTTTCCTTGCATTGACCGGACCGTTTCATATATGTATGCCTTCTGTCCTGCTCCTCTCGTCGTCCAGAAGAGGTGAGCCCCGCCGAGGATGAGTTCGCTCCAGGATTTCGTACAGTTCGTGTTTGCGGGTCTGACCAGCGGGGCCATCTACGCCATGGTGGCCATAGGGTTCGGTGTCGTCCACAACACCATGGGGATCGTGAACTTCACCCAGGTGGACTTCGTCTCTCTGGGCGGGATGCTCCTGTACGCCACGCTCGTCAGCGCCAAGTTGCCCATGACGGCGGCCCTTCCGGTGGCCGTGGCGGGAGTGACCCTGGCGGGGATGCTGGTGGAATTCGCAGGCCTTCGGCCCTCGCGCTCCCGGAACCCCCTCGTCCTCATCCTCCTGACCGTCGGTCTGTCCATCGTCCTGCGCGGCGCCATGCAGAGGACCTGGGGGAAGAATTCCATGGCCGTGCCCCCACTGGCCGGGGAAACGCCGCTGGCTTTCCTGGGGGCCACCATCATGCCCCAAGCCGTCTGGATCCTCGTGATCACCGCCCTGGCCATGAGTCTCCTGGTGCTGTTCTTCAGAAAGACCAACGCCGGCCTGGCCATGCGGGCCGTGGCATCCAACCCCACCGCCGCGGCCGTGGTGGGTCTCCGGGTCCGGCGGGTTCGGACGGCAAGCTTCGCCCTGGCCGGCGCCCTGGGGGGTCTCGCCGGGATCCTGATCACGCCCATCACGACCCTGCGGTACGACGTCGGCGTCCTCCTCGGCCTCAAGGGCTTCGCCGCGGCGATCCTCGGAGGCTTCGGCTCCTTTCCCGGGGCCATCGTGGGGGGCATCGGGCTGGGCCTCCTGGAGTCGCTGGGGGCGGCCTACGTGAGCAGCGCCTGGAAGGACACCATCGCGTTCCTCGTCCTCCTCCTCGTGCTCTTCGCCAGGCCCCACGGCCTCATGGGAAAGGAGGCCGGGTCATGACCCGCAGGCGCCTCCCGGGAAAGGGCCACAACCTGGCGGCGTTTCTCGCCGGCGCCGAGGGTTCGCGATGAGCCCACGAGCCGCTGCCTCGTTCATGGCGCGCCACCGGACCGGCCTCTCGGTCGTGGGGCTCTGCCTCGTCCTGTCGCCGGTGCCACTCCTTTTCAACAACCCCTGGAAGCTGGGGATCCTCAACCTGATCGCCATCCACGCCATCGTCGCCTTGGGCCTGAACCTCTTCGTCGGCTACGCCGGCCAGATCTCCCTAGGGCACGCCGCATTCTTCGGCCTGGGGGCCTACGGCTCCGCGATTCTCACCACGGCCTTCGCGATCCCGCCTCTCCTGGCCGCGGCCCTCACGGCCGCGGGCGTGGCCCTGACCGCCTTCATCATCGGCCTCCCGGCGCTCCGGTTGACGGGGCACTACCTGGCCATGGCCACGCTGGGGTTCAACATCGTCGTTCACAACGTCCTGGTCCAATGGGACAGGGTGACCGGCGGCCCAAGCGGCCTGTCGGGCATCCCGCCGCTTGCGGTGCTCGGCCTGGCCTTCCGGGACGAGGTGCGGCAGTACTACCTCCTCTGGGGGGCGGCCATGGTCTTTCTCACCCTCTGCCTCAACCTCGTCCGGAGCGGCGTCGGAAGGGGCCTCGCCGCGTTGGCCGAGGACGAGGTCTCCGCCGCGGCCATGGGCGTGGACGTCCGCCGCGGGAAGATCGCCGTCTTCACTGTCTCGGCCGTCTTCGCCTCCATCGGGGGGAGCCTCTTCGCCCACTACATGGGAACCGTCACCCCCGACACCTTCGGCATTTTCGCCTCCATCGACTTCGTCATCATGGTGGTCATCGGCGGCCTGGGGTCTTTGTGGGGGAGCCTCGGCGGGGCCGCCTTTATCACCGTCCTCCCCTATTTCCTCGGCCCGCTGGAGGACTCCAAGGAAATCATCCACGGCCTCATCGTCGTGGCCGTCCTCCTGATCCTTCCTCGGGGGTTCCTCGCCGGAATCGCGGACCTGGCGAAGAGCCGACTGGCGCGCGGGCGGTCCACCGTGAGCCGGATAGCCTAATGCTTCATGGCGGTGATTCGCGCTATGTTGTGCCCTCGGGGGCGCCCCGAGGCGACGGGCCCGCGGGGCGGACGGGTTCGGTCGCCGTGGCCTCCGCCCACGCGAATATAGCAGTAACCCCGCCCACGGCGCGACGCGCCCGCACCCAGCGTCTGCGCTGGGCACTCGGGCGGCGGCGCCGGAGCAAGGCCGCCCGGTTCTCGACGAGGCCCGGCGCTCGGAGGGGCGGCCTTGAGGGCAACACCACGCGGACTTACGCAAGCGAGCAGTAGAGGAACCTGCATGGCCACCGTCCCCCCCAATGGGATCATCCTCGAGGCCTCGGGCCTCACGAAGCACTTCGGCGGCGTCCCGGCCCTTCACGACGTGGGGTTCGTCGCGCGGAAAGGGCAGGTGACGGCCCTCATCGGCCCCAACGGCGCGGGGAAGACGACCTTCATCAACTGCCTGACCGGACTGCTCAGGCCGGACAAAGGCTCCATGGTCTTCGATGGCCAGGAACTGTTCGGCCTGTCCCCGCACCGGATCGCCCGCCTGGGGATCGCCCGCACTTTCCAGAATCTCGGGCTCTTCCCGAGACTCTCGGTCCTGGACAACGTCCTGTGCGGGCTCTCCACGCAAGCCGGGGACTCGCTCTTGGAAGCGTTCCTTCGGACGCCCTCCCTGCGCCATCGCGAGCGGCGGCTCAGGCTCGCCGCCCTGGAGGCCCTGGACACCTTCGGCCTGGCGGACCGCGCGGAGTGGCCTGCCGGCGCGCTCTCCTACGGCGAGAAGAAGCACCTGGAGTTGGCCCGCGCCTTCGTCTCGGGCCCCAGGCTCCTCCTCCTGGACGAGCCGGTGGCGGGCCTCAACCCCGACGAGACGGAGCGGGTGGGCACGCTCATCCGGCAGATTCGGCGCACCGGCGCCACGCTCATCATCGTGGAGCACGACATGGACCTGGTCATGTCGGTGTCGGACCACGTGGTGGTGCTCGACGGCGGCCGCCGGATCGCCGGGGGCGCGCCCGAGGACGTTCGCCGCAATCCCCTCGTTCTCGAGGCCTACCTCGGGAAGATCAGCGTGACGGCGTGACGGCCATGGATGCCCGCAGGACGCTGCTCAAGATCGAGGACCTCACCCTCCACTACGGGGCCGCCCAGGCCCTCTTCGGGATTAATCTCGAGGTGGCCGAAGGGGAGACGGTGGCGATCGTGGGGGCCAACGGCGCCGGAAAGTCCAGCCTCCTCAAAGCCATCACCGGCCTCGTCCCTCCCTCGGGGGGACGCATCCTGCTGGATGGGCGGGACGTCACGGGGAAGCCGCCCTTCCACATGGCCGCCCTGGGCGTGGCCCTCTGCCCCGAGGGGCGCGAGATGTTCGGCGACTTGACCGTGCGGGAGAACCTCGTCCTGGGCGGCCTCGCCGGGAACTCGGGCAAGGCCGAGCTTTCCCGCCGGCTGGCCGAGGTCTTCGCGCGGTTCCCCAGGCTGAAGCAGCGCGCCGACCAGCCGACCGCCAGCCTCTCCGGAGGGGAGCAGCAGATGGTGGCCATCGGCCGGGCCCTCATGGCGCGGCCGCGCCTCCTGCTCCTAGATGAGCCGAGCCTGGGTCTCGCGCCGCTCATCACCGACGAGATCTTCGAGATCATCCACCAGCTCGCCCGCGCGGGGACGACCATCCTCCTGGTGGAGCAAAACGCCGCCCGGGCGCTCACCGCCTCCAGCGCCGCCTACCTCCTGGCCAACGGCAAAATCGTGCGCTCGGGCAGGAGCGACGCGCTCCTGGTGCACCCGGAACTGCGCCGCGCCTTCCTGGGCGCCGCCTCGAAGGACAACCCGGCCCAGAGCCGCCTGGGGGCCGCGGGATTGACGAACGTTCGATTGGAGAAGCCCGACATGAGCAGACTGACCTTCATGCCGCCCTTCACCTCGGAAGAGGAGCTCGCCGCCCACCAGCTCAAGGGCCTGCAGTGGACGCTGCGGCACGCGCGGGAGAGCTCGTCCTTTTACCGGGCCCAGCTGGATAGCGCGGGGGTCGGGCCCGAGGACATCCGCTCGCTGGACGACCTGGCGAAGCTTCCCTTCGTTACCGCCGACGACCTGCGGGACGACTATCCCTTCCCACTGCGGTCGGTCCCCTTCGAGCAGATCGTGCGCATCCACTCCTCCTCGGGCACCACGGGGAAGCGGAAGATCCTCTGCTACACCCAGAAGGACGTGGACGACTGGGCGCACTTCTTCGCCCGCTGTTACGAGATGGCCGGGGTGACGCCGCTGGATCGCGTTCAGATCGCCGTGGGCTACGGCCTGTGGACGGCCGGGGTGGGCTTCCAGGCAGGGGCCGAGAGGGTCGGGGCCATGGTTGTCCCCACCGGGCCGGGGAACCTCGACCTTCAGTGCGAGTTTCTGGTGGACCTCCAGTCCACGGTCTTCTGCTGCACCGCCTCCATGGGGCTCCTCCTGGCCGAGGAGGTCTACAAGCGAGGCCTGGCGGAGAAGATCAACCTCAAGAAGGTCATCTACGGGTCGGAGTGCTCGTCGGTGTCCATGCGCAAGAAGATCTCCGAGCTTTTGGGAGGCGTGGAGCTGTTCGACATCCCGGGGCTCACCGAACTCTACGGCCCGGGTACGGGGATCGAGTGCCCGCACCACGACTGCATCCATTATTGGGCCGACTACTACCTCCTCGAGATCCTCGACCCCGAGACCCTGAAGCCGCTCCCGCCGGGCGACTGGGGCGAGATGGTCGTCACCACCCTCGCCAAGGAGGCCGCGCCCCTCATCCGGTACCGGACCCGAGACATCACGCGGATCATCCCGGAGCGCTGCACCTGCGGGTCCATCCTGCCGCGCCACTCGCGGATCCGGGGGCGCACCGATGACGTGTTCAAGTTCCGGGGGGTGAACATCTACCCCTCCACCATCGACAGCATCCTCTCCTCCATCCCCGGCCTCGGCTCGGAGTATCAGATCCACCTCACGCGCGACGCCCAAGAGCGCGACCGCATGCGCCTCGTGGTGGAGCGGGCCGAGGGCGTGGAGCGGGGGCGGGGGGAGGAACTGCAGCGCGAAATCGTGCATACGGTCAAGCACAAGGTCATGGTCACGCCCGAGGTGGAGCTGGCGGACTATGGCTCGCTGCCCCGCTCGGAGCGCAAGACGAAGCGCGTCTTCGATTCACGCATTCAGGATTCCATCATCTAGTCAACCCATCAGAGGGGGTAATGACCATGAGAGTGAAAGTCGCCGTCGTCCTTGCGCTGGCCCTGTGCTTTGGAGTGCCGCCGTCCTTCGGCGCCGAGTCGATCAAGATCGGGGCCTTCTTCGCCCTGTCCGGCCCCGCCGCCAACATCGGTACGCCGACCAAGCTGGTGGCCCAGATGGTCGTGGAGCAGATCAACAAGGAGGGCGGGATCAACGGGCGTCCCATCGAGCTGATCGTGGGCGACACCGAGAGCGACCCGGCCAAGGCCGCGGTCATCGCCAAGAAGTTCATCTTCAGCGACAAGGTCGCCGCCATCATCGGGCCCACCTCTACGGCCGAGGGGATGAGCGTCAAGAAGATCGTCGAGGAGGCGGGCGTTCCCACCTTCATGACCGTCGGGGGCGACCCGGTGATCATGGGGGGCAACCTTGGCCCCTACACCTACGTCTTCAAGTCGCCGCAGCGTTCCTCCACGGCAGCGAGGAAGCTCTACGAGTACCTGAAGGCCAAGAGCCTCACCAAGGTGGCCCTCTTCACCGCCGCGGACTCCTTCGGGAAGGACGGCCTCGTCTGGCTGGAGCAGCTGGCTCCGGAGTTCGGCATCACCTTCACAGCCAAGGAGTCTTTCGGCCCCTCCGACACCGACATGACCGCCCAGCTCACCAAGATCAAGAACTCCGCGCCCCAGGCGATCGTCACCTGGACCATCGGCCCGGTCGGGTCCATCGTGGCCAAGAACAAGCTGCAGTTGGGGATCACCATCCCCCTGTTCCAGTGCCACGGGCTCCCCGACCCGAAGTACATCGAGCTGGCGGGGAAGGCCTCCGAGGGCGATCGCATGCCGGCCACCAAACTAATGGTGGGCGACTCACTCCCCAACTCGGATCCCCAGAAGAAAGTCATCACCGAGTTCATCCACCTCTACGGCGACGTCTACAAGCACGACAAGGAGTTCCCCATCAATACGCACTCGGGCTACGCCTGGGACGCCATCACCATCGTGGCCAACGCCATGAAGAAGGCGGGGACCGACGGGAAGGCGCTGCGCGCGGCCATCGAACAGACGAAAGGCTACGTGGGCGTGTCAGGCGTCTACAACCTGACCGCCGAGGACCACAACGGCCTGGACGTGGACTCCATGGTCATGGTGCAGGTGAAGAACGGCAAGTTCGTCCCGGCCGAGTAGCCGCCTCCGGGAGGGGGCGGATGGGCTCGTCTCTTCCCGGCCGGGCAATCAGACCGAGGCCGGCCGGGAGAGCGGTTGCCGGACGTTCGCCAAGCTGGCGGAGCGGGGTATCGGGTGGGCGGCCAAGCCCAGAGACACCTGGGAAGCGCCGGGACGGATGATGCCCCGCACACAAACCACACGCTGACAGAAAGGATCCAGCCATGCGATTGACAGGCAAGGTAGCCATCGTCACCGGCGGGGCCATGGGCATCGGACGCGGGATCGTCCTGCGCATGGCAGAAGAGGGGGCGGACGTGGCCATCGCCGACCTCCAGATGGAGGCCGCGGGCAAGGTGGCGGACGAGGTCAAGGCTTTGGGCCGGAAGGCGATCGCCGTCAAGACCGACGTGACCAGGGAGGCCGACTTCCAGGCGTTGTTCGATCGGGTCAAGAAGGATCTGGGCAAGATCGACATCCTGGTGAACAACGCCGGCATGGCCAGCCGGCCGGGCAATCCCTTCACCAACAACGTGGAGGAGGACTGGGACCAGGTCTGGGCCGTAAACGTGAAGTCCATCTTCTTCGCCTGCAAGGCCATCGCCCCCTACTTCATCGAGCGGAAGACGGGCAAGATCATCAACATCGCCTCCATCGCCGGCACCATGAACTCCCCCAACATGCCCCCGTACAGCGTCTCCAAGATGGGAGTCGTCACCTTCACCAAGATCGTGGCCAAGGACCTGGCCGCCCACGGCATCAACGTGAACGCCATCTGCCCCGGCATCCTCTGGACGGCCTTCTGGCAGGCGACGGCCGAGCGGATGGCCAAGGGCGGCGGGCCGTATGCCGGGATGACGCCGCGGCAGGTCTTCGAGAGCCGCGTGAACGCCATCGTCCCCATGAAGCGCGAGCAGACGCCCGAGGACATCGGCTGGGCGGCCGTGTTCCTCGCCTCGGACGAGGCGCGCAACATCACCGGCCAGGCCCTGCACGTGGACGGCGGCGTGGTGATGTGACCGCAGAGGAGTGTGACTGTTTGCGAACGGGGCCTCGGAACAGCCTGAGACCCTGTTCAATGTAAGGACTAGTCGCCGAGATACGAGGGAAGACATGACCAGTCGCGAGCGCATCCTGGGCGTGGCCGACAACAGAATGCTGACTTCCCCGTTCGAGCGCGTCCAGCGGATCTCGGACCTCGTCGAGCGACACGGCACCTGCCCGGGGCGACCGTACTAAGTCGCGTGGCCCAACCTCTTGTTTTATCCGATTGACTTTCCGGGCACGTTTCACATAAGCTTCCTTGCCAGCGCAGTAGAAGGACAAACCTCGCACGGAGGAGGATGACACCATGAAGAAGGGGCACCGTGTCAGTCGTGAACGATTCTGTGATCCGGTCAGTCGTCGGGATTTCCTGAAGGGAGCGGCCGCCCTGGGCGTCGGAACAGGCCTGGCCGGGCTTGCCCTTCGCGGAGCGCATGCCGCCGCGGCCAAGGAGGTGAACATCGGGGTCCTGTATCCGACATCGGGATCCGGGGCGCGGTTCGGCCAGATGTGTGAGAACGCGGTGAAGCTCGCCGTGGACGAGGTGAATGCCGCCGGCGGGATCAAGTCGCTGGGCGGCGCCAAGCTGAACCCAATCTACGCGGATATCCAAAGCGAAGCGGACGTGACCCGAAACCAGTCCGAGCGTCTCATGGCTACGGGGAACCTCGCGGCTGCCACGGGATGCTACGTGAGCACCTTCACCTTGGTGGCCACGGAAGTGGCGGAGCGGTACAAGATCCCCTTCGTCACGGGCTCTGTCGCCGACAAGCTCACCGACCGGGGGTTCAAGTTCACGTTCCAGGTCTCGCCCAAGTCCAGCATGTTCGGCGACATGCAGATGGAGTTCGCAGCGAAGCTCGCGGGCAAGGGCAAGCGGGCCGCGGTGGTGTTCGAGGACACGGATTACGGCACCTCGACCTCGAAGGGCGTCATCGACGGGGCCAAGAAGTTCGGCTTCGAGGTGGTCATGGCCGAGCCCTATACCGCCAAGTTCACCGACGCCACCCCGCTGGTCAACAAGATGAAGGCCGCCCGGCCGGACCTGTTCTTCCCGGTGTCGTACATCACCGACGCCCTGCTGATCATCCGGACGATGAAGCAGCTCAACGTCAACGCCGGGATCATCGCCGGCGGGGCCGGGTATCTCATCCCGGACTTCTACAAGGACCTGGGCAAGGACTCCGAGTACGTCTTCTCGGTGGCCTCCTGGAACAACGACATCAATTGCGCGGATGTTCCCCGCATTGCCGCAGCGTACGAGAAGCGATTCGGCGAGTTCCTCATGGAGCACGCGGGCGAGGCCTACGTCATGATCTGGGTCATTGCCAATGCCATCGAGCGGGCCGCTTCCACCGACCCGGCGAAGGTGCGGGACGCCCTGGCCAAGATGAATTTGACGAAGGGCCCTGGTTCGGTCATGCCGGGGTGTCACGTCGAGTTCGACGACAAAGGATGGAACAAGCACGTGCATCCCGTCATGACCCAGTGGCAGAAGGGTCATCTGCGAACCGTCGCTCCGGAGTCGGACGCGCGGGTGAAACCCGTCTGGCCCGTGCCCGCCTGGGACAAGCGCGGGTAAACCTCTAAGAAGCCGAAGGGAAGTTTGGGGGGTCAGGGGCCCGGTCCGGAGGTCCTGTGGACCGGGTCCTGACCCCCTTCATGCGCGATGGACCTGACAACGATCCTCCAAGGCTTGCTCACGGGCATCCTGATGGCGGGGATCTACGCCCTCGTCGCAATCGGGCTCACGCTCATCTTCGGTGTCGTCCGCATCGTGAACTTCGCCCAGGGCGAGTTCGTGATGATGGGGATGTACGCCACCTACTGGCTCTGGAAGCTCTGGGGGATTGACCCGTACCTCTCCCTCCTGATCACCATGCCCCTCCTGTTCTGCTTCGGCGTCCTGATCCAGCAGTTCTTGTTCCGGCCGATCCTCCACGCGCCGGATCTGGCCCAGATCTTCATGACGGTGGGGCTCTCGGTCATCCTCATGAACGCCGCGCTTTTCTTCTTCACGGCCGACTTCCGGACGGTGAAGACTGCCTACTCGGAGTGGACGCTCCGTCTGGCGGGTGTGGCGCTGCCCATGCCCCGCCTCTTCGCCTTTCTCGGAGCGCTCCTGCTGGCGGGGCTGCTCACCCTGTTCCTCTCCAAGACCGACCTGGGCAAGGCCCTACGCGCGGTAGCCCAGGACCGGGAGGTCAGCATGCTCCTCGGGATCAACCCGGACCGCATGTACCTCCTGGCCGTGGGCCTGGGGGCGGCGGTGTCGGGGGCGGCGGGCGGCCTCATCGTCCCGTTCTTCTACGTGTTCCCTACCGTCGGCGTGATCTTCGTCCTCATCGCCTTCGTCGTGGTCATCCTGGGAACTCTGGGCAGCATCGAGGGGGCCATGCTGGCCGCCCTCATCGTCGGCGTGGCGGAGTCCCTGGGCATTCTCTTCGCCGGGGCGGACCTGGGCCTCGTCGTGGTGTTCGCCATCCTGGTGGCGACGCTCGTCTTCAAACCCTCGGGCCTCCGGGGACAGGCATGAATCGCGTGCTGAGTCCCCAGGGATATGTCCCCGCCGTCATCCTCCTCGTGCTGGTCGTCCTGCCGCATCTGATGCCGAACCCCTTCTACGTGCACATCCTGGTCATGATGGCCATCTTCGTCGTGTTGGGCCAGGCGTGGAACCTCATCGGCGGCTACGGCGGGCAGCTCTCGTTAGGGCATGCGGCCTTCTTCGGAACGGGGGCCTACGTCTCGACGCTCCTCGTGAACGCCCATGGGATCTCCCCGTGGCTCACCATGTGGCTGGGCGGCATCGTCGCGCTTTTCCTCAGCCTGCCCGTGGGGATCATCTGTTTCCGCCTGCAGGGCCCCTATTTCGCCATCGCCACCATCGGGCTGGCCGAGGCCCTGCGATTGCTCGTCCTCCACTTCCGGGAGATCACCAACGGCGCGCAGGGCCTGACGGTGCCCTTCAAGGGGAACGCCCCCTGGCTGCTCCAGTTCGACTCCAAGTTTCCCTACTACTACATCGCGCTCGTCATGGCCGTGGCCACCGTGCTCATCACGCGGCGGATGGAGCGGTCGCGGCTGGGCCACTACCTGGTCGCCATCGGCCAGAACCAGGATGCGGCCGAGGCCTTGGGGATCGACTCGTCCCGGGCAAAGGCGAAGGCGCTGGCCCTCAGCGCGTTCATCACCGGCGTGGCCGGGGTCTTCTACGCCCAGTACACCTACGTGATCCATCCCGACGGCGTCTTCGGCCTCGGCCTGAGCGTGCAGATCGCCCTCGTCGCCATCGTGGGAGGCGTCGGGACGATCCTAGGCCCGGCCATCGGGGCGGTGATCATGGAATGCTTCATCCAGTCCACCCAGATCATCTTCGCCGGGCAGTACCCGGGCCTGGAGCTCATGGTCTATGGCGGACTGCTCGTGGCGGTGATCCTCTGGCGCCCTCGGGGCGTCTTCCCGTGGTTCGCGCGACTGTACGGGTGGATCGTTGACCACCTCCCGTCCCCGGGAGCGGCCCAGGCATGAACGAGAGCGTCCTCCTGGAGGTCGAGGGCCTCGCCAAGCGGTTCGGAGGGGTGCAGGCGGTGGTCGGTCTGTCTTTCTACGTCCGCACGGGCGAGATCCTGGGCGTGATCGGACCCAACGGCTCGGGGAAGACGACCACGTTCAACTTGATCACAGGATTCTACCCTCCCGACCGGGGGCTTGTCCGCTTTGCCGGGGAGGAGATCACAGGCCTCCGACCCTACGGGGTCTGCTCCCGCGGCATCTGCCGGACCTTTCAGATCGCCAAGCCCTTCCGCGAGCTGACGGTCTTCCGGAACGTGCTGATGGGAACCCTCCTCCGGCATCCGAACCCGGCCGCCGCCTCCGCACGAGCGGAGGAAGTGCTGCGCCTGGTGGGCCTCGAGGGACGCGCCCACACTTTGGCGGGAAGCCTCACGACCATCGACCAGCGGCGGCTGGAGGTAGCGCGCGCCCTCGGGACCGAGCCGCGGCTCCTCCTCCTGGACGAGACCATGGCGGGCCTCACCCCCACGGAGGTCGAGGAGGCCATCCGCCTGATCGCCCGCCTGCGGGACCAGGGTCTCACGGTCGTCGTCGTCGAGCACGTGATGCGCGCCGTCATGTCCCTCTCCGACCGGGTCGTCGTCCTGGACCAGGGGATGAAGATCGCTGAGGGGAAGCCGAAGGAGATCTCGTCGGACCCCCGGGTCATCCAGGCCTACCTGGGCGCGGAGTATCGCCATGCTTGAGATCCGGGACCTGGATGCGGCGTACAGTGAGGTCACGATCCTGCGGGGGGTCAGCGTGGCCATTGCCAAGGGCGAGAGCGTGGCGGTCATCGGGGCCAACGGGGCAGGCAAGTCCACCCTGCTCCGGGTCGTCTCGGGCCTCCTCCGGCCTCGGCGCGGGGCCGTCCTGTTCGACGGGACCCGCGTGGACCATCTGCCGCCTTACGACATCGCCGCCCTGGGCATCGCCCACGTTCCCGAAGGGCGGCGGGTCCTGCCGGATATGACGGTGGAAGAGAACCTGGAGCTGGGCGCGTACCTCCCGGGACCCAAGGCGCGCCGCCGCGAGAGCTTGGCGTGGGTGTACGGGATCTTCCCCCGTCTGGCCGAGCGACGCCGCCAGCGGGCCGGGACGCTGTCCGGCGGCGAACAGCAGATGCTAGCCGTCGGTCGCGGCCTGATGCTGCGACCGCGCCTGCTCATGCTGGACGAGCCGTCCCTGGGCCTGGCCCCCTTGGTGGTAACTGCGACCTTCGAGAAGATCGCCGAGGTTCGCAAAGAGGGGATCGCGATCCTGCTGGTGGAGCAGAACGTGCAGCGGGCCCTCACCCTCGCGGATCGAGGCTACGTGTTGGAGGGTGGACGGGTCGTCCTCCAGGGCGGGAGCCAGGCCCTGCTGGAGAACCCCCACGTCAAGGTGGCCTACCTCGGGCTGTGAACCGCTCGCCGGTGGCGAGCGGCGTCCACGGTTCAGCGTTCGAGGTGCGAGGTTGATGGGTCGAGGTTCAACGTGCAAGGTTCAACGTTGAACCTTGCACGTCGAACATTGAACAGGGGCGGGAGCGAGACGTGTTCCTGACCGATGAGGAGCGTCGGATCCTGGATGGGGCGTTCGGGGAGCCTCAGCGGATCGCGCTCGGCGTGCTCCTGAAGCTGGGCGAGGCGTACGGCGCCGACCGCATGCTGGAAATCATGAGCGCCCACGTGGTGGGATCCTCGTATCAGATCGCCGGCGAGGCGGGGATCGAGATCTACTCCCAGCTCGTCGCGCAGGGGGCCAGGGTCAAGGTTCGCACGACCTCCGACCCCGGCTCCATCGATTTCGCGCGCTGGCGCGAGTTCAGGACCCCCGCGGACTACGCCGAGCGGCAGATCAAGATCGCGGAGCTGCTCGACCGGATGGGCGTGATCCCGACCTGGACGTGCACGCCGTACACCACCTTCAACGTGCCCAGGTTCGGCGAGGACCTCGGCTGGTCGGAATCCAGCGCGGTCGTCTTCGCCAACTCGGTCATCGGGGCGCGCACGAACCGCCTGGCCGCCTACGTGGACATCTGCGCCGCCTTGGTCGGCCGGGTGCCGCGATTCGGCCTCCACGTGTCCGAGTGCCGGCGGGGCGAGGTGCTCTTCGAGCTGGATCCCAGGCTTTCCGCCAGCTTCGAGGACCACTACTTCCCGGCGCTGGGGTACCGGGTCGGCCAGGTGACGGGGGACCGCATCCCTGTCGTCGCCGGGGTGAAACACGCAACCGTCGATCAGTTGAAAGCCTTCGGGGCGGCCGCCGCGGCCAGCGGATCGGTGGCGTTGTACCACATGGTCGGCATCACGCCCGAGGCCCGCACGGTGGAGGAGGCATTGGGCGGGCAGCCGCCAGCCGAGCGCGTCGGCATAGGACCCCGGGAGATCGCCCAAACCGTGGAGCAGATGAGCACCGGAAAGGGAGGCGCGGTGGACGTGGTGGGCGTGGGCTGCCCGCACGCCTCCATCGATCAGATGCAACGATACGCCGCGCTGCTCCGGGGGAAGCGGGTCCACATGGGCGTCCAGCTCTGGATCTGCACCAACACCGTGGTCGAGGAGATGGCCCGCAGGATGGGCTACATCGAAACGATCGAGCAGGCCGGCGCAAAGCTGATGGTCGGCACCTGCCACAATGACTGTCCGCTCGGCGCCTGGGGATTCCGTCGGCTGGCCACCGATTCGGGAAAGTTCGCCTATTACACCCCCACCACGGTGGGCACCGAGTGCGTCTTCGCCAGCACCGAGGCGTGCATCCAGGCAGCCATCACGGGACAGGTGGAGCGGAAGTGAGTTCGCCTCGCATCATCCTTCAAGGCAGAGGATGCGCTCCCGGAGAGTTCGAAGGGGAAGCGGTGGTTTCCGGTCAGCCTTTCGGATTCTGGCAGGGCATCGATCCGCAGACGGGGTTCGTGATCGACCGACGGCACGATCTGTGCGGGACCTCGCTGCGGAACAAGGTGTTCGCGTTCCCCTTCGGTCGGGGATCCACCGGGACCCCGGGCATCTTCCTCGAGGCCGTGAGGAACGGGTGCGCCCCGGCGGCCATCGTGAACGTGAAGAGCGAGCCCATGATCGTGGCGTGCGCGCTCCTGGCGGACGCCTTCTTCAAGGTGAAGATCCCGATCGTCGACGGTTTGGACGCGAATCCCCGGGACGTCCTCCGGACCGGCGATCGGGTCCGGGTCAACGGAGCGACAGGAGAGGTCGAGGTGGTCTCCCGGGGCTGAGGCGCGGGAGAATCACAGGGAAAGGCGTACGCAAAGAGGGGCCGACGCTGCTCCGGTAAGACCGGATTCCGCAGACTACTGCGCGGGGCTCCGGATGATGACGCCGCCGCCGGCCCCTTCGATGCGGGTGGGGCTTGACGGCACCTTCGGATCCAACGGCACCGGCTTCGACGGCGCCGGTGGTGCAGCGGACTTGGCCGGAGTGGACGCTACCGGGATGTCGCGGCGTCCTTCGATGGGGATCTCGAAGGTCAAATCTTGGCCCGAAGCCGTCTTCAGGACGATCATCACCCGGCTGCCTGCCAGGTTCTTCTCGTTCTCGGAAATCCTGAAATAGACAAATCCGGTTGTCGTGGCACCCGAGGGGATCGTGGATTCTCGCAGCTCGCGGGATTTAAGATCCTTCAGGATGGGCTCGTTTCGAGCCGCAGTGACGGAGGTGCCGATGATCGGGAGAAGGGCCCAATAGCGAATTTGCGTCCTCACCAGGGAAAAGGCGTCCTGGGCAGAGACCGCCCCTTCCCCCTGAGAATCGGGGCGGACCAGCCTGAAGTCTGTCGGATCGACCTTGATCTCCCCTCTGCTACCGTTCTCGATGCTCAACTGTACCGGAAGCACGCCGCTTTCCGGAAACCTCTCGCCTCCACGGAAGACCGCTCGGGTCTGCTCCGCCGTGAAGTAGGGGTCCACGCCGACGAGAACTCCTCCGCGCCTCCCATGGAACTGCTGGGCCTCGATGGGCTGCGTCGGAACCACCGCGGGGGCACTTGAACAGCCCGCCGCGAAAAGGACCAGCAACCACAGGCATCTTGCCGTTGCTCGGCGTGAATTCATCTGGATTCGCCCCTGTCCCCGGTGATCTCGTCGAGTTGACACATTCTACTCCGTTCCCGTACCGCTGTCAGCACCTTCCTGCCCGGTCCGCTAGTCCCGGTCCCCACACACCCGGGATGCTCCTTCCGCACGCCGAACAGGATCCATTGCGCAGGCGATTCCGGGTCACGGCCAGCCCCCACCGCTCGATGAGCAGGGCGCCGCAGTCCGGGCAAGTGGTGTTCCCCGAGGGATGGCCCGGCGCATTCCCGAGGTACACGAACCGGAGCCCGGCCTTGCGCCCGATCGTCCACGCTCGCTCCAGCATCGCGACGGACGTTGGCGGCGCGTGAAACCTATACGCCGGGAAGTACCCAGTGACATGCCAGGGCACGTCGGCGCCCAGCCCAGACACGATGCGCCCGGCGACCTCGTGAAGGGAAGAATCGTCGTCGTTGACCCCGGGGATCACCAGGGTTGTGAGTTCCAGGTGCACGCCGGCCTCACGGGCGAGGCGGCATGCGTTCCACACCCTCTCTACGTCTATCCCTTTGCAGTGACGTCGCACCGCCTCTGCCTTACCCTTCAGGTCCACGTTCATCCCATCCAGACCGGCCTCGACCAGCAGGCGCAGGGCGTCCGGCGTCATGTAGCCATTCGTGACAAGAGTATTGTACAGTCCTCGAGAACGGACCAGCCGGAAGACCTCCAGGGACCACTCCAGGGATAGGGTGGGCTCGTTGAAGCTGATGGACGTGCCGCGGCAGCCGACGCGAACGACCTCGTCCACGAAAGCTGCCGGAGAGGTGGAGGGACCCGCCGGCGGCGGTGGCTTCTTGCTGATTTCCCAGTTCTGGCACCAGGGGCAGCCGAAGTTGCATTCCCAGCTCCCGGCGGTGAGCGCATACGTTCCCGGGTAGAAATGGTAGAGCGGTTTTTTCTCGATGGGGTTGGCCGACAGAGAGGAGACCGCTCCATAGATCAGGGTGTAAAGAACGCCGCCCTCGTTCCGGCGGGTCCGGCACCAGCCCGTCCCGCCCTCCACGAGGCGACAGCGCCGCTCGCAGGTGAGACACACGACGCGCCGTCCTTCCTCGCGTTGCAGCAGCGCCGGCCGCACGAAGGCACTCGTCGGACTCGCCCCTGCCCCCGCTCCTCGGGTACCCTTTGGGTGCCTCTGCATCCCTGCCCCTCAGCTCTTCGCCTTGCCGACCGGGATGAGATAGAGCGGCACCTCGTTGGCCGCCGCGCCCAGAACCGCGCGGACCGCCTCGTCATCGAAAGCCCCCACCGGCACCGCCCCCAGGCCCAGCGCCACTGCCTGCAGCAGGACGTTCTGGGCGGCATGGGCCGCATCCATGGGGACGTACCGCATTCGACCCCTGTCCCCGTATTTCCCCGTGGTCCTCGCGTAGACGGCCGCAATGACGATGACGCAGGCTGCCTCCGCCACGTACGACTGCCCGTAGGCCGCCCGAGCCAGCGCTTCCCGCTTGTCGCCGGAACGCACCAGGCTCACGCGATGCCCTTCCGGTCGGTAGTGAAAGATCCCATCCGGACCCACCAGGTAAACCTCCAGGGGGTGCAACGCGCCGGCCGACGGGTGCGCCCTGAGGTAGGAGGCCCGGCCGGTGATGCCCTCCGCTGCCCAGAGGAGCTGTCCCATCTGCGCCAAGCTCAACGGGTGATGGGTGAAGTCCCGGATCGAGCGTCGGCGCGCGACGGCCTCCTCCAGGGTCATCTCGCCCTTGAGATTCGGCTTCGGCAGAGAGATCTCCTGGCGGTCTCTCAGAGGTTGACCGGGTCCGGACTGCCCCGTCACGCCGGCCCCGCGGGACGAGATCAGCGACGCCATTCCTGCAGCAGCCGCCGCCCCCCGAAGCATCGTGCGCCGTTTCATCGTCCCCTCCTGTGGGGTAAGCGATCGCCCACGGGGAACGGGATGACCATCACTCCGAATCACCGCCAGGGCGTCAGCCACCAGAAGAAAGCCCGGGGGATCCCCGCCGGCGTCACCACCGGGGCGCGGACGATCTCGCGATCCCCGACGCGGGCGACCAGCGTGCCGACCGCCTGGCCCTTGGCGAGGGGCGCCCGCAGCCCGGCCTGCACGTCCACGCTCGTCCGGATGGCGTCCTTCTGCTCCCGGAGCACCAACACCCGGACGTCGCTCCCCGTGACGGGACGGAAGGCGCCGTTCGCCCGCGGAAGATGAATGTCCGTCTGAAGCGGCGCCCCCGCCTTCGCCACGACCACCTCGACGTACCGGCTGAAGCCCTCTTCCAGGAGGCGCGCCGCCTCCTCGAACCGGGCGCGATTCGTGGGCGCCCCCATCACGACGGTGATGAGCCGCAGATTCCCGCGAGTGGCCGTGGCAGTGACACTGTACCCGGCCTCCCGGAAATGGCCGGTCTTCAGTCCATCCGCCCCGGGAAAGCGTCCGATCAGGTGATTGCTGTTCTGGAGGATGAACGCCCCCTGGCGGAAAGGGGCCTCGGGGGTGGACGTCCAGCGGAGGATCTCAGGAAACTTCACCAACTCCTGCGAGAGCCGGGCCATGTCTCGCGGCGTGGTCACGTCCCCCTCCTGCCCGGGCCCGGGCGGCAGGCCGTGGACCGACGCGAAACGGGTCGAGACAAGCCCCAACTCGGCCGCCCGTTCGTTCATCCGGCGCACCGCCCCCGGGACGCTGCCGGCCAATCGCTCGGCCAGCGCCACGGCCGCATCATTGGCCGAGCCGATGAGGAGCGCCGCCATCATGTCCTCGACAGGAAAGACCTCCCCCTGCTTGAGGTAGACCTGAGACCCACCCATCTTGCTCGCCAGTGCCGAGGTGGAAACGGGATCCGCGAGTTTCAGCTGGCCGTCCCGGATCGCCTCCATCACCAGAAGCGCCAGCATCATCTTGGTCATGGAGGCGGGCGCGCCGGGGCGATCCGGCTCCTGGCTGGCCAGGATGTCGCCGGTGGCCGCATGGATGGTGATCCAGGCGGAGGTACCGGGTCCCGCGGCCCCGCCCGATGGTCCCTTGGGTTTCGCCGCAAGGACGGGGCCGCTCACGAGATGCAACACCAGGGCAGCGCCGCTCACGAGGCGCAGGACCGATCCCCACCCACGCCCGCTCCGCCATTCTCTTCGACCCTCCGCCACCTCCCACCGGAACGCTCCCGAGCCGATCATGCCGATCCTCCCTTGCCAGCCGCAGTTGACGAATACCGATTCCGATACCTGGATCTCACGCGCTGTGGACCCCCATGCAGAATGCCACGCACTTCGATCGAGGTCAACCCCTTCTCTGCCCTTCCCACGACACCGCCATCGCGCAGCGCGGCGCAAGGGCGAAGAACGAATCCGGACTTGTCCTCGCGACCGGAAATCAGTAGACTTAGCCCTGATCCGAGAAAACCCTTGAACCGCCATGATCACCCAGCGCAAGCGCCGGGTACCCGGGCCGCCAGGGGTATGATGTTCCGACCTCTCCACCGAGGAACGCGAAACCGCGCTCCTGAGGCGTTCAGAAGTTTTGTTCGTTCCCCCAATAGGCTATTTCGATCTTGGCGTTCCGGGTACCCAGCCCCAGCTGGGTGTCCTTGGCGGTTGAGAATTTCGGATTGGGGTTAGGCGAAACGCGCGCGGGGGCTCGGCCGATACTCTCCCTGGGGATCGATTACGACACGGCGGCCTGGAGGATAGCGGCCTGGGACGAGGACCGGGCGGCCGACCTCCAGACCTTCGCCCGGATGGACGAGCTATGGGATTTCGTCGAGGATCTCATCGCCCTCCATCCCGCCATGCCCATCGTCCTGCCTTCCGGATTCGGGGTGCCCGTCACCCGCGTCGGAGAGATCCTGGATCAGGACATCCTCGAGATGACGCTCCAGCCCGGCGGTCCGACCGCCGATGGACTCGGGAAATTCCTGGCGGAGGCGCGGCGTCGCTCTCTCCGGGCCTTCTGCATTCCTGCGGTGAAGCTGCTTCCGTCGGTTCCGCCCCACCGAAAGCTCAACCGGCTCGACCTTGGGACGTCGGATGCCCTGTGCGCCGCGGCCTGGGCCATCCATTGCCTGGAGGCCGCCGGCCGTCCCCATGCGGCCTGCGACTTCGTCCTGCTGCACACCCGCATCGGCACGCGGAGCCAGCTCGTCATACGGGAAGGCCGCATCGTGGACGGCAAGGGCACGGCCGCGGACCAGGCGGGCCCGACGCGAGAGGGGGCACCGGCCGCCTTCGCATCCCACCCCGGAATGTGGCCGAGCCCCCGCCGGATGCAGGATGCCCAGCCACCTGCCCCCGGCTGTGGGCGGGCGGCGCTGTGGGAGGCCATCGAGAAAGAATCGCTCGGCCTCCTGGGATTCCACAAGCTGTCCGAGGTAATCCTGACCGGGGTTCGCCGCGTCGAGTTCAGCCAGGCGCTGGCGAGTGGACTGCCCCTCGTACAGCTTCCCACCACCCCGGACGGGTACGAGGCGGCGCTGGGCGCCGCGGTCGTCGCGGCCGGCCTGACCGGCGGGCCGACGGCCTGCCTGGTGGAGCACCTCGGCCTCCGGGAGGCCCGCGAGCGAGTCCTGGATTGGATCACGGAATGATGGGGGCGTTGGGGGGTCGAGGCAATCCCCAAAATCCGAACCGAGACAACAAAAGGGGGTTGGCCTGTGGCTGCCAACCCCCCGAGCCATACTGTGCGGTCTAGAAGATAGACGGCACTTCACGCAGGACCGCACAGTCCGTGGGGAGGGTCCGAGGAGGGGCGGTGGCCCGCCCCTCTCGGTCGGGTACCCGCGCCGGAGGCGTGGGTGCGCGGGGAGGGCCAAGCAGTTGCAACCTGCCCTGCAAGGGCGAGGGCCTTCCCCGCGAACGAAGCGGCACGAGCGGACGTCTAGCCGGACTCTCGCGCCGCTGAGTCGTGGTGGGCGCTACTGGGATCGAACCAGTGACCTCCGCCGTGTGAAGACGGCGCTCTAACCAGCTGAGCTAAGCGCCCGCTTGCCCTGCCCCCGGCTACCCCTGGCGGCCCGCGCAGGGCTCTTTACATACCACATGACCCCCATCCGGTCCACCAGATTTTCAGGCCCCTCCGAGGCTCCCTTCTCGGCTCTCGCCTCTCGGTTCTCAGTGCTCGGCGCTCGGCGCTATCCCCAGGCGATGCAGTTCATGTGGAGCACCGGGTTCCAGAGGTCCTCATGCGCCGGCAGGATGCGCACCCGGAATCCGTGCAGCCCGGTCGTCTGCCCCTGGAGCGTCCCCGAGTAGATGTACGCGCCGGTGCGGGGGCTCCCCTCGACCTTCATCTCGGACACGGTGGCCGACGTGATCTCTCCCTCGCCGCTGAGGGGGCCGGCATACAGGACGACCGACACATCCTTCGGGGTGAGCGCCCCCAGCGTGATCTCCGCTCGGACAGACCGGGTGGTCCCCGCCTCCAGCGCGGCCACCATCTCGGCATCGACCGACTGCACCGCCACCCCCTTCCAGTTGGCCCGCACCCGCTCCCTCCACGCGGCGAGGGCCCGCGCCCGCTCCAGGCCATTGGCGCCCAGGACCTCCCAGCGCTGCCCCGCCGGCAGGTACAACCGCTCCGTGTATTCCTTCACCATGCGCGAGGCGCTGTAGATCGGGCAGACGGTGCGCATGGCGTTCTTCATCCGCCGGACCCACTCCCGGGGCACGCCGTCCCGGCCCCGGGTGTAGAACATCGGGACCACCTCGTTCTCCAGCATCTGGTAGATGGCCTGGCTCTCCACCTGGTCGTGGTAGCCCGGGTCATCGTACTCCTCGCCGCGTCCGACGGCCCAGCCGTTGGTGCCATCGTAGGCCTCGTCCCACCAGCCATCCAGGACGCTGATGTTGATGGCCCCGTTGACCGTGGCCTTCATGCCGCTGGTCCCGCTGGCCTCCAGGGGACGTCGCGGCGTGTTCAGCCACACATCTACGCCCTGGTACAGGTACCGTCCTACCTTGATATCGTAGTCCTCCAGGAAGACGATCCGCTGACGGAACTCCGGCCGGCGGGCGAAGTGCACCACCTGTCGGATGAAGTCCTTCCCCTCCTGGTCGGCCGGGTGGGCCTTGCCGGCGTAGATGATCTGCACCGGCCGCTGCGGATCGCCCAGGATCCGCGCCAGCCGCTCGGAATCGCGGAACAGCAGGGTGGCCCGCTTGTAGGTGGCGAACCGGCGCGCGAACCCGATGGTGAGGGCCTTGGGGTCCAGCACCTCCTCGGCCTGCTCCCGCTCCGCGGGCGGGGCGCCCCGCTGCTCGAGCTGCATGCGCAGGCGCCGCCGGGCGAAAGCCACCAGCCGCTCCCGGCGCCGCTCGTGGGTCCGCCACAGTTCCGCGTCCGGGATCTGCTCCACCCGGTCCCAGATCGAATGGTCGGCCGGGTGCGAGATCCAGCGTGGGCCCAGATAGGAATCGAACAGGCCGGCCATGTCATGCGAGAGCCACCCCCGGACGTGCACGCCGTTGGTGATGGAGGTGATGGGGAGGTCGTCCACGGGGACGCCCGGCCACAGCCCGGACCACATCCGCCGCGAGACCCGTCCGTGGAGCGCGCTCACGCCGTTGGTGGCCCCGGAGAGCCGGATGGCCAGGACCGCCATGGAGAACGGCTCGTTGCCGTCCGCGGGATTCTGTCGCCCCAGCCCCACGAAGGCGTCGGGGCTGAGCCCCAGTTGCCTGTAATACGGCCCGAAGTAGCGGTCCATCAGGTCGGGGGTGAACACGTCGATCCCGGCCGGCACCGGCGTGTGCGTCGTGAAGACATTGCTCGCCGCGACCACTTCGCGCGCCGCCGCGAAGCCCACCTTGTGCCGGACGATCAGGCGGCGGATGCGCTCCAGGGTCAGGAACGCCGAGTGCCCCTCGTTGAGGTGGCAGACGGTGGGCTCGATTCCCAAGGTATCCAGCGCCCGGATCCCGCCGACGCCCAGCAGGATCTCCTGGCGTATGCGCATGTCCCGATCGCCCCCGTACAGGTACCCCGTGATGGCGCGATCCTCGGGGCCGTTGGCCTCGAGGTCCGTATCCAGGAGGTACAGCGGGACCCGCCCGACCTGGGCGCGCCAGACCTGGGCCTGCACCTTGCGACCGGGGAACTCCACCTCGACGGTGACCGGGACGCCGTCCGATCGCCGCTCCAACGCGATGGGGAGGTTGTAATAGTCCGCCTCGGGGTACTGTTCCTGCTGCCAGCCGTCGGCGTTGAGGTACTGGCGGAAGTAGCCGCGCCGGTACATGAGACCCACCGCCACCAGGGGGATGCCCAGGTCGCTGGCGGATTTCAGGTGATCCCCCGCCAGGATCCCCAGGCCTCCCGAGTACAGCCGCAGGCCCTCCACGATCCCGAACTCAGCGCAGAAATACGCCACGCACAGGCCATGCTTCGGGTAGGCCTGATCGAACCACGTGGGCCGCTCCAGGTAGCTCGTGAGGCGCGCGCTGACCCGATCCAGAGAGGCCAGGAAGCCCTCGTCAGTCGTCAGCTCGACCAGGCGCTCTTGAGACACCAGGCCCAGCATCTTGATCGGACTGGCGTAGCACCGCTCCCACAGAAGCTGCTTGGGGTCCAGCCGACGGAAGAGGTCAATGGCCTCGTGGTCCCAGGTCCACGCCAGGTTCATCGCGATGCGTACAAGTTCCTTCAGGCGGTCGGGAATCCGGGGGACGACGGTGTATCTGTGGGCGGGGATCACGGCGGCCTCCTTCCTGGCGGATCTCTCCCTCTGACCGGAACAGCCTCGACGAGCGAACCCACCCCCCCTGGCCGGCACAGCATACTGCGGACCGGCCGTCTCAGCAAGGAAATGTCTGGACCTGGGAGGTCCGCTGCTCTTCACCGACCATCCTGGTTGTGACATCCGGCACACGCCGGGGGCCGGCTGCGGAATCTTTCGACTTGCCTTGGGGCGCGATCCGGAATAGTCTTTAGATCGTTTCCGGATTTCCCCGGGGCACCCCCGGCTCAGGCCTGTGCCCTCCCCCGCACACAGAAGGGGAGGAGGGGTGGGGTGCGTGGAGGCACTGCAATGCAGACGACGGTCCAGCCCGAGACCCTGCAGGAACTCCAGCAGAAGGTCGCCCGTGCCGAGCACGTCAAGCAGATCATCGACCAGATTCACTCGGCGAAGGACCTGGATCACATCCTGGTGGACCTGAAGGACGAGATCCTTTCGCTCTTCGATGCGGAGCGGCTCACGCTGTACGCCGTGGACACCGAGCGGAAGGAGATCTACTCCAAGTTCCTGGACATCGACGAGGTAAAGGAAATCCGCGTCCCCATCAGCGAGCAGAGCATCGCCGGCTTCGTGGCCAAGTATCGCCGCCCCCTGAATATCGGCGACGCCTATAACCGGGTCGAGCTCAACAGCATCAGCCCTGCCCTGCTCTTCGACAGCTCCTGGGACAAGAAGAGCGGCTTCCATACCAAGCAGATCCTGACCTACCCGATCCTGGCCGAGAACAAGTACCTGGTGGGCCTCATCCAGCTCGTCAACAAGAAGAGCGGTGGACGGTTCACCAAGAAAGACGAGGAATCGGTCGTCGAGATCGCCAGGACGCTGGGCATCGCCTTCTTCAACCAGTTGAAGCTGGCCAGGAAGACCCCCACCAAGTTCGACTACCTGGTGGCCAACAACCGCATCACGCAGGCGGAGCTGGACGCCGCCATCGCCGAGGCCCGGAAGGGGCAGACGGACATCGAGTCCCTCCTGCTCGACAAGTACAAGGTCCCCAAGGCGGACATCGGCAAGTCCCTGAGCCAGTTCTACCAGTGCCCATTCTTCGAGTACGACGGCCGGATGGTCCTCGACCCCGAGCTGCTCAGGACCCTGAACATGGATTACCTGAAAAAGAACTACTGGCTCCCCCTGAAGCGGGACAAGGATGGTGTCCAGATCCTCATCGACGACCCCAACAGCCTGGACCGGGTCCAGGACATCCGGCGGATCTTCCCCGGCCGGACGCTCCAGTTCGCCGTCGGATTGCGGCGGGACATCCTGCAGTTCCTTTACGCCGCCAGCGGCGAGGCCGAGCCGGCGGGCAAGGGTTCCCTCGCCGACATCATGGGCGAGCTGGTAAGCGAGGCCGAGCAGGAAAAGCAGGAGGACGCTGGCGCCGGTGTCGTGGACGAGAATGACAGCGCCATCGTCCGCCTGGCCAACCAGATCATCTCCGACGCCTACAAGATGGGCGTGTCGGACATCCACGTCGAGCCATACGGGGAGAGGCGGGAGACGATGATCCGGTTCCGCGTGGACGGGACCTGTTTCGAATACCAGAAGATCCCCCCGGCCTATCGCCGGGCCCTGGTCTCCCGGTACAAGATCATGTCCCGGCTGGACATCGCCGAGCGGCGCAAGCCTCAGGACGGCAAGATCAAGTTCATGGTGGGCAACAAGGAGATCGAGCTGCGCGTCGCCACCGTGCCCACCGCCGGCTTCAACGAGGACATCGTGATGCGGATCCTGGCGGCCAGCGAGCCCCTGCCCCTCGAGAAGCTGAACATGTCCGAGCGGAACCTTCGGGAGATCAAGAACATCGCCGCCAAGCCCTACGGGATCATCCTGTGCGTGGGCCCCACCGGATCGGGCAAGACCACGACGCTGCACGCCATCCTGGGGCACATCAACACCCCCGAGCGGAAGATCTGGACCGCCGAGGACCCCGTCGAGATCACCCAGTACGGGCTCCGGCAGGTCCAGATGCAGCCGAAGATCGGCCTGACATTCGCCGCCGCCATGCGGGCCTTCCTGCGCGCCGATCCCGACGTGATCATGGTCGGCGAGATGCGAGACAAAGAGACGGCCGAGACCGGGATCGAGGCCTCCCTCACCGGCCACCTGGTCTTCAGCACCCTCCATACCAACAGCGCCGTGGAGACGGTCACCCGCCTCCTGGAAATGGGCATGGATCCCTTCAACTTTGCGGATGCCTTGCTGGGTGTCCTGGCGCAGCGCCTGTGCAAGACCCTCTGCAAGGGCTGCAAGGAGAAGTATCATCCGCCCAAGGAGGCCTTCGACGAGCTTTCCCACGCCTATGGCGAGGAGGCCTTCGCCAAGCTGGGCTACCAGTACGATGACAACTTCGTCCTGTACCGGAGCAAGGGGTGCGAGACCTGCAAGGACAGCGGCTACAAGGGCCGGACCGGCCTCCACGAACTCTTGATCGGGACCGACGAGATCAAACGGATGATCCAGAAGCGGGCGACGGCCGAAGAGCTCTTGAAGGTCGCCCGCGACCAGGGGATGACCACCCTGGTCCAGGACGGCGTGGTCAAGGTGATCCAGGGCTGGACCGACTTCAAGCAGGTCAAGGCCGTGGCCATCAAGTAGCCACGGCGGAGGGCGGAATCCTTCAGGGGCCGGTCAGCGACCGGCCCCTGGTTTTTTCTCCATTCCCCATCACGCCTGGGCGATGACGTCGATCTCCACCAATGCCCCGCGGGGCAGCGAGGCCACGCCCACCGTCGAGCGCACCGGCTTGTCCTGGTGGAAGTATTCGGCGTACACCTCGTTCATCTTCTGGAAGTCGGCTAGGTTGGTCATGTACACCGTGGCCTTCACGACCCGACCCATGGAGGTCCCCGCCGCCTCCAACACCCCCCGCAGATTCTCCAGGACCTGCCGCGTCTGGGCGCCGATGCCGCCCTCGACCATGGCGCCGGTCCCGGGATCCAGGGGAATCTGCCCGGACGTGAAGACCCAGCCGTCGAGCTTCAGCGCCTGCTCGTAGGGGCCGATGGCTTTGGGGGCCCGCTCGCTCCTGATGACCTCTCGCTTCATGTCGCCTCCTCTGGTCAAAGACCCCGGAAATGAAGCACCACGCAGATCCCCCACCCCATCCCTCCCCCACCCTGCCCCTCCTCCCACTGGCGGGGGAGCAATCGGAATGGGAGCGGCGGAGGGCTCGGGCGGGGGTGAAATCTGCCTAATCTGCGGTCCCCGTTTGATCCTTACTCGACGACGGAACCCAGGAAACGGTGAGCCGCTTCGGCCAGGCGGGGCGGCAGGCCTCCCACGGTCTTGAGCTCTTCCACCGAGGCGGCGCGCAACCGCTTGAGGCTCCCGAATCGCTGGAGGAGCATGCGCTTCCGCCGGGCTCCGATCCCCGGGATCTCGTCCAGGACCGACCGCAGGCCGCTCTTTCCGCGAAGACTCCGATGGTACGCGAGAGCGAACCGGTGCGTCTCGTCGCGCACCTGCTGGAGCAGATGCTTCCCCCGCGAGCCGTCCGGAAGCCGGATCGGCTCCGCCCGCCGCGGCCGGAACACCAGCTCCTCCTCTTTGGCCAGGCTGGCCAGGGGAAGGTCGGGAAGCCCCGCCTCTTTCGCGGCCAGCACCCCGATGTTGAGCTGGCCGCGGCCCCCATCGATCAACAAGAGATCAGGCAGCGGCCAGTCCTTCTTGGCGAGCCGCCGTCCCAGCACCTCCCGCTGCATGGCATAGTCGTCGGCCCCCGGCACGGTGTGGATGCGGAAGCGCTTGTAGTCTCGCCGGCTCGGCTGGCCGTCCACGAACGTGACCAGCGAACCCACGGCTAGGACGCCCGAGATGTCGGAGATGTCGGTGCACTCGATCCGCCGCGGCAGGCGGGGAAGGCCGAGGGCCTCCCGGACCTCCTCCATGGCCCGCTCTCGCGCCCCGCTCGAGGTGAGGCTCTGCGCCAGCATGGCCTGGGCGTTGCCCACCGCCATCTCGACCAGATGGGCCTTGGGCCCGCGCTCGGGCACGCGGATCTCCACCTGCCGGCCCGCCCGCGACGACAGCATCGCCGCCAGAAGGTCCGCCTCCGGCGGCGGGTGGGACGTCAGGATCGTCTTGGGGATGTGGCGCGCGCCCAGGTAGTACTGGGCGATCAGCGAGCCCAGCGCGCCGGCGGCCCCCCCGGGGCTCACTCCCTCGAAGACGAAGCTGTTGCGGCCGATCAGCTTGCCTCCCTGGACCACCAGGAGCTGGACCTGGACCTCGCTCCCCTCCTGCGCCAGGCCGAAGACGTCCTGGTCCTCCCCCCGGGCCGAGATCACCCGCTGGTCTTCCGTCGCGTGCCGCAGGGAATCGATCCGGTCTCGCAGGGTGGCGGCGCGCTCGTACTCCAGCCGGCCGGCCGCCTCGTGCATCTGCTGTTCGAGCTGTTGGATGACCTCCTGGTCCTTCCCCTCCAGGAGAAGGCGCACTTTCTGCACGACCTCCGCGTACTCCGCTTGGGTCAGCAGCCCCTCGCACGGCCCCAGGCACCGGCCCAGGTGATATTCGAGGCACAGGGTGCGCCCGGCGATGCTGCGGCACGTGCGCAGGGGAAACGTCCGGTTGATCAGCGCCAGCACGTCCCACATCGTCCCGGCCGGGACGTAGGGACCGAAGTAGAGCGCGCCGTCGTTCTTGATCCGGCGAGTCACCTGCAGGGCCGGGAACGGGTCCTTGGGGTTCAGCCGGATGAGCGGGTACTGCTTGTCGTCCCGGAGGACGATGTTGTACCGGGGGCGCCGCTGCTTGATGAGGTTGCTTTCGAGGATCAGCGCTTCCAGTTCGTTCCGCGTGAGCAGGAATTCCACGTCGGCGATCTGCCCCACCATGCTGGTGAGACGCTCGCCGTCGTAGCCGAAATCGCGGCCGGTGAAGTAGGTGGAGACCCGCTTTCGGAGGGACACGGCCTTGCCGATGTACAGCACCTCGCCGCGCTCGTCCTTGAAGAGGTAAACCCCGGTGGCGTCGGGAAGGCTGCGGATCTTTTCCTGGAGGTCCATGTGTGTTCCTGAGGCGGCAGAGAGACGGTCGCACACTTGTCCGCCCTTGTCAAGGCGGGCGCGCGATGCTTCGGCGAGGCGAAACGGGTCTGAATGGACAGCTCAGTACTTCACCCGGCCGAACAGCCGGACCCCTTCAGCGCCGTAGTCTCGCTCGATCTGCTTCGTGTGGGCGACGATAACGTCGTGGATGCGGCGCAGCTCGGCCACGGGATCGGCGTGATCGTCCACACGGAGGTTGTGGTACATCCGGGGCTCTTCGCTGGCCACCAGGAGGGCCGCGGACTGCTTCCCGCGCTTGTCACCGCCCGCAGCCTGCCCCGCTTCGAGCGCCGCGAGAAGGCGGTCGGAGAAGTCCCGCCCCGCCGCCCCGCCGAAAGCGTCGGCCATGGCCTGGATGACTTCCGGCCCCGTCAGCATGTTCCCCGCGACGGTGAATCCAGCCCCCTCGTGATGGCCGTACCACGGGACGCAGTTCGCTCCCGTGTGGCAGAAAGTCCGCTCCGCATCCAGCCCGTGCACCTGCCGGATCTCCCGGTCCGGATCCGTCTCCAGCAACGTCCGGAGCGCGACGTGAATCGGCACACCCTGATCGAGCAGGTGGAGGCCCTGGCGCCCGAGATCGGTGTTGACGCGGCCCTGGGTGGCGAGGGCGCCCCGGCGCGAGACGAACGGCACGAGGCTCCCCACGTTCGGCCGCGCCGTGGAGACCGCCACACCGAACGCCCCCGCGCGCGGGTCACGCGCCACGATCGAGAACGTGTGGAGGTCAATCATGGGCCGGGATTCCATCTCAATCGAGGCGGCCAGCGCCAGTAGCTTGGCGGGGTGTGTTCACTGGGCCGCTCCGTTCTTCCCCTACCAGCCCAGGGCGTAGCCGATGAGCCGCCGGGGGGACACCCCGCCCAGGATGATGCCGCGGTCCTTGTCATAGCGAATCCCCATCGCCTTCCCATTCGCCCACCCGTCGAGAAGACCGACCTCGTGGCCGCGGCGCTCCAGGGCCGCGATGACCTCTTTGGGGATTCGGTTCTCCGCCTCCACGCGGCCGGGGTAGGCCTGTCGGGGGTAGAACGACGAGGGAAAGTGGATGGAGTGGAGGGTGGGCGCGTCCAAAGCCTCCTGGATGTTCATGCCGAACTCCACATAGTTCAGGAAGAACTGCAGGGTCCACTGGTCTTGGCCATCACCGCCCGGCGTCCCGAACACCATGAACGGCTCCCCGGCCTTCGTGACGAGCGAAGGCGTCAAGGTGGCTCGGGGGCGCTTGCGCGGCGCCAGGGCGTTGGGTCGCTCCGGATTGAGGTAGAACATCTGGCCCCGGGTCCCGAGGGGGAAGCCCAGGCCTTTGATGACCGGCGAGTCGCCGATCCAGCCGCCGCTGGGTGTGGCGGCCACCATGTTGCCCTCGCGGTCCACGGCGTCAAGATGCGTGGTGTCCCCGACGTGAGCGTGCCCCAGGCCCAACTCTCGGACCGAGCGGCCCGCGATCTGAAGGGCGCGGCGATTGTCCCCCGCCACGTCGAAGGTGGCGTAGGTCGGGAGGCCCCGACCTGCATCGCCGGGGCGCATCTCATACGAGGCCTCCTCGCCGATGAGGCCGCGTCGCTTCGCCGCATATTCCTTCGAGAGCAGCACGGGGAGCGGCACCGCGTCGAAGAGGGGGTCGCCGTAGTAGGCCTCGCGGTCGGCGAAGGCCAGCTTGGCCGACTCGATCAGCGGGTGCAGATACTCCGCCGAGTTGTGTCCCAGGGACTTGAGGTCATACGCCTCCAGGATGGCCAAGTGCTGCAGGAAGACCGGCCCTTGGGTCCAGGGCGGGCACTTGTGGACATCAAGGCCGCGGTAGCGGAGGCTCACCGGTTCCTCCATCGTCGCGTGCCATTCCGCCAGGTCTTCCAGGGACAGCAGGCCGGTGTGCGCCACGCCGGTGGCATCCTCGACCGGGTTCTTGGCAATGAAATCCACGATCCGTTCGGCGATCTTGCCCTTGTAGAAGGCGTCGCGCGCCGCCTCGATCCCGGCGACGCGCCCCTTGTGGCGGGCCGCCGCCTCGGCCTGGCACATCGTCCTGAGGACATTGGCCCAGTCGGGATTGCGGAGGACCTCGCCCACCTCGGGGACGCGCCCCTTGGGACAATACATCTCGGCGGTCGTGGGGTATCGCTCGCTGAACTTCCGCACATTGGCGGTGAGACTGGCGTGCAGCCCCTCGTACACCGGAAAGCCGCTTTCGGCCAACTCCATGGCGGGCTGCAGTACCTGGGCGAAGCTCATCGTCCCGAAGCGGGCCACCGCCGTTGCCCAGGTGTCCACCGTCGCCGGCACGCACGCCGGGAGGTATCCATCCCCGGGGATGAGGTCGATATTGTGTTCGCGGCACCACGCGATGGTGAGGGCCTTCGGCGACCATCCCATCCCGCAGATGGCGAAGGCCTTTCTCTCCTTGGCTGAGTAGACGAGCGTCGGCACCTCTCCGCCGATCCCGTTGCTCTGCGGCTCGAGGAGGTTCAGGCAGAAGCACATGGCCGCCGCCGCGTCGATGGCGTTCCCGCCCTGTTCCATGATGCGGAAGCCCGCGGCGGTGGCCAGATAATGTCCGGATGTGACGACCCCGCGCGTGCCCATGACAACGGGGCGGGTGGTGAAGGTTGGCATGGTGCACTCCTTCCCGACAATCGTGGACCTTGGGTGGGCGAGGTTCTCAGCGCTCCATAGCTGGCAGAACCGGGGAGCACCTTAACCCAAGAGTTCCTTGAGGGTCAAGGCGTTTGCCACGGCATGGGCGTTGGCGTCGTTGTTGAAATAGACGTACACACTTCGGCCGTCACCGAGCCATCCTTGGATTCGGTCCGCCTCGCGACGGAGCGCAGCGCGAGAGTAACTCCCTGCGTAGAGGTCTCCGGCACCGTGACGGCGAATATACACGAAGTCGGCCGTGATCGGCCCCTCGACGGTGAGGTCCGGCCAATCCGCCAGACACAAGGTGGCATTGGCCTTCTCCAGGGCAGCGAACACGTCGGAAACCAGCCAGCTCGGCTCGCGGAATTCGAAGGCCAATTGCACGCCCGGGAGGATCCTCTGGTGTGCGAGATACTCGAGGAAGAGGCACAGGCGCGCCAGATTGGCCCGTCCGGATGGCGGCATCTGGAATAGGATCGGACCGAGCTTCCCCCGCAGCCCGGCCGCCCGGCGGAGGAACTCGGCCGCGAACCGCTCCGGCTCCAGGAGGCGCTTCACGTGCGTGATGAACCGGCTGGCCTTAAGGGCAAAGGTGAAGCCGGGTGGGGCACCCCTTTCCCAGCGGATGAAGACCTCCGGGCTCGGAAGGCGGTAGAAGGTGTTATTGACCTCCACCGTGACGAAGTACCGCGCGTAGTGCTGGAGCCAGGCGGCTGGCTTCATCCCCTCCGGGTAGAAGATCCCGGACCAATGTGGGTAATTCCAGCCGCTGGTTCCGATCCGGCAGCGGGCCTCGTGGCGGCTCATAGGAATCCTCGCCCCGTCACGCGCCGCGCTGGCGGGCCAACCGAACGGACCGCAGGGCCGGCCGGGCCAGCAGCTTCTGGAGGCGGAGGGCGTCTTCCCCCATGAACAGGTTGTTGAAGAGCACGTAAGTCGGGGCTTCAGCGTCGCACTGCTCCAGGATAGCTTGGAGGTCCTGGTCGGTGTGCAGATACCGGTAGCCCGTCACCCCGTGAAGGCGGAAATAGCGCAACCCCTCGCTCTGCGGCCGCTGCTTCAAGGGATCTACCACGTGGACGAGCCCCAACTCCGCGCACAGTCCCCGGACCAGATCCGGCGGCCAGTCGCCCCGCGGCTCCCACGCCGCCACGAAGCCCGCGCGGTCAATCGTGCGGAAGAACTTCCGCAAATTCTCCACGTGCGTCGGCATGGGCGTAAATCGCGGCGGGCACTGGAAGACGATCACGCTCGCCCCCAGGGCCTGGGCAAACGCCGCCGTCCCGCTCCAAGCGTTCATCACAAGTTCGGTCGGCTGAAAACCTCCGTATAGACCCTTTTCCGCCTCGGGGATTGCCTTGCGCAGCCGCCGGTACGTCGGGCTCGACGCCTCGTGGGTGATGAGTTGCCAGGCCTTCATGGTAAACTCGAAGCCGGCCGACCCATTCCGCGAGTGGCGGGTGGGCGCCTCGCGCCGCCACCGCTCGGCCGTGGCAATCCGCGGCAGGTTGTAGAAGGTCTGCTGGATCTCCACCACGGGAAACCGCCGGTAGTATTCGGCTCTCGCCATGGAAAAACCGCAGCACCCGACTTTAACCGCCATGGTCTATCCGCTCACCGTCTCCCCTACTTTCGGGTCCGTCAATCCATCAGGCGCGGGACCGCTTCTTCTCCAGCCACGACAGCAAGTGTCTCTCCGGCCAGGTATTCAGAACCTCCTTGGGCGTCAGCCAACCACGCCGCGCCACCGAAACGCCGAAGCGCATGTTGTCCAACTGAGGGACGGTATGTGCGTCGGTATTGATCGCGACGGGAATCCCCAGCTCCTTGGCCCGCCGCGCATGCAGATCGTTCAGGTCGAGCCGCGACGGCGAGGCGTTGATCTCGACTGCCACCCCGGCCGCCCGGGCCGCGGTGAGCACCGCCTCCATGTCCACCTCGTAGGCGCCGCGCTCGCCGATGAGCCGTCCGGTGGGATGGGCCAGCAGGTGGACCAGGGGGTGCCGCACGGCCCGCACGATCCGCGCCGTCATCTCCTCTTGGGTCATCTTGAAGCGCGAGTGGACCGAGACCAGCACGAGGTCGAGCTGCCGGAGGATCTCGTCCGGGAAGTCCAGCATCCCGTCCCCCCGGATGTCCACCTCGCAGCCGGCCAGGACGCGAAACCCCTTCATCGTCTTGTTGAGGGCCCGCACCTCGGCGATCATCTGGAGCACTTGATCGTCCTTCATGCCGCCGGCGATCGTGGCCGATTTGGAGTGATCGGTCACGGCCATGTACTCGTAGCCCTTGGCCCGGACGCCCTCGGCCAGCTCCGCCAGGGAATGGGCCCCATCGCTCCAGGTCGTGTGCATCTGGAGGTCGCCCCGGATGTCCGAGAGCGAGATCAGGGTCGGGAGTCGTTCCTCGAGCGCCGCCTCGATCTCGCCCCCGTCCTCGCGGAGCTCAGGCGGTATGAGGGGGAGCCCGACCGCCTTGTATACCTCTTCCTCGATCCTTCCCGCCACCCGCCGGTCGGTGTTCTCGTTGAAGACCCCGTACTCGCTGACCTTCAGCCTCTTGCGCTGGGCGAGTTCCCTCACCCGGATGTTGTGCTGTTTGGATCCGGTGAAGTACTGGAGGGCGGCGCCGAAACAGTCCGGCTCGACCACGCGCAGGTCCACCGCGATATTCTCGCGCAGGCGAACGCTCGACTTCGTTTCCCCGTGGGCCAGGACCTCGGCCACGTTCGGCAACCCGACGAAGACCTCCATGACTCGTGCCGGTTTCTTCGAGGTCACCAGGATATCGATGTCCTTCACCGTCTCCTTCATCCGGCGAAGACTTCCCGCAGCCTCGATCTGGTCCACCTCCGGAAGGTCCCGGAGCCTCTCCAGGATCGCCTCGGCCAGGCTGAGGGCTGTCCCAAGGGGCATGCGCTCGCGCCCGCTCCGCCAGACAGCGATCCCCTTCAGGATGTTCTCCTCTGTCTTGGTCTTGATGCCGGGAAGGCCAGCGAGCTTATGGGCCTTCGCCAGCTCCTCCAGCTTTTCCACCGAATCCACGCCGATCTGTTCGTACAGGTGCCTGGCCGTCTTCGGCCCGACCCCGTGGATCCCCATCATTTCGATCACGCCGGCCGGGATCTCCTTCCGCAGGCTCTCGAGGTACTCGATCCTGCCGCCGGCCAGGTACTCCTGGATCTTCCCCGCAAGGTCCTTGCCGATCCCAGGGATCTCCAGCAGTCCTTCCCGCGCGGCAATCGCCGCGATGTCCTCGGACAGGCCCTCCACGACCTGGGCCGCGCGCCGGTAGGCCCGGATGCGGAACAGATTCTCGTCCTTCACCTCCAGGAAGTCAGCGATCTCGTCGAACAGCTTGGCAATCTCAAGATTTCTCATGTCATTCGCGCCCCGAGCGCTGACGGCTGACAGCTTGGAAGGATCAGCAATAGCCGTCAAGCCGATGCAGCCCCGCAGCCCTTGCTAATCGCAGGGCCCCCTCCAGCTCTTCCCGGGTCGGCCGCCGCGCGAGGGGCGGGTACTCGTGCGCCCTGTAGCACGGGCGGTATTGGGCCATGATGTTCACGTAGGTGTCCTCGGACAGCTCGGCCAGGAAGCGGACAACTTCACCCGTTCCCGCAAGGTTGTTGGGCAGCACGAGATGGCGCACCAGCAACCCGCGGCGGGCGATGCCCCGGCGATCCAGTGTCAGGTCGCCCACCTGGCGATGCATCTCCTGGAACGCAGCTTTGGCGACCTCGGGGTAATTCTCCGCATTCGAGTATCGCTTGGCCGCCTCGGAATCCCCATACTTGAAGTCGGGCATGTAGATATCGAAGACCCCGTCCAGGATTCGGAGCGTCTCCAGCGACTCGTAACCACCGCAGTTATACACCAGAGGGACCTGCAGGCCGCCCTCGACCGCCAACGGCAGCGCCCGGAGGATCTGCGGCACCTGGTGGGTGGGCGTCACGAAGTTGATGTTGTGGCAGCCCATCCGCTGAAGGTCGAGCATCATCTCCGCCAGTCTCCGGACAGGGACGACCTGTCCCTCGCCCTCTTGACTGATCTCGTAGTTCTGGCAGAAGACGCAGCACAGATTGCAGTGCGCCAGGAAGATCGTCCCCGAGCCGCCGGTTCCCACCAGGGGACGCTCCTCGCCGTAATGCGGGCCGTAGCTCGAGATCATGGCGTTCTCGGCGACGCCGCACACGCCGGTCTCGCCCTGAAGTCGCTGGGCCAAGCACTCGCGCGGACAGACCCGGCACGGCTCCAAGAGGCGCTCGGCCGCCTTGGCCCGCTGCTGGAGTTCCCCTGTTTGGTGTAGCTCAAGATACGCCGGCCAGGACATCTCTCATCCCTGGTTCAATCTTAACACCGGTTCTCTCCTCCTACAATCAGCGGGAGAGCCTACCATTCACTCACCGCCACGGGGCGGTGCCCAGCTCCTTGCCGCTTGATTCAAGCCGGAGGGATCCGAAGGCAACGCCTCTGACCTGAGTGGGATCCTGGAGCGGGGTGAGAGCCTGAAGTCGCTCTCGCTCTGGATCGAAGTCCTGAAGGATGCCCAGCGCCAGACACGCGCCGTGTTGATCGTGCAGTCCCAGTAGGGTCGCGCGAAGCTGCTCCACGTCAATGACCAGCACATCCACGGCTTGAAGCGCGTTTCGGACTTGGTACAGCGCTGCACGGCTGAAGGCACCCCGAACGAATACCAGCCCTTCCTCCCCCAATACCTCGGCGTACAGGGGCGTCGTCTGGAGCCATTCGCCCATCACGGCAAACTGATCGCGACTCACGCGACGTCCGGTGTTGAGCCACAGCCGCGAGAATCGAAGGTCCTTCCACTGCAGATCATGCTGCGAAGCCGAGGCGAAATACTCCCGGAATCGCTCCTCCCTGTATACCCGCCTGGCGGCATGGCTTCTTCGCGCAGTCTTGGCCGAAACGGGCAGGCGATGAATCTGCACATTCGCCTGGCCTTCTACCAAGTGCAGAATGGGCTCCAATTCGCCCTGTCGCTGAAGGGCAAGCACATGCTGCGGCCGGATCGCCTGGAGCTTGTGCCACTTGAGGGAGGCCGCCACGGCCCCCGAGATTAGCCCCGTCGTGTCCACCAACACGATTTCGGCTCCCTGGTCTCTGGCGGTCTGAACCAGCGCCTGCGTCCCGAGGATGAGCGGAAGCAGGTGGCCGGGAGGGGAGGTGGAGCCGACGAAGTACAGGAGCCGGGGAACCGGGGAAACGGAGAAACGGAGATCGGCCGGGAGTATGGCGAGGCCGACGGTCGCCGGTGGGCCAATGGACGACTGGCCGATGTCGCCATCCACCAGGCCGACCGCTCGCCCAGCGGCCCTCCAATGCTCCGCGAGAATCCGACACAGGGTCGTCTTGCCGGAATCCGAAGCACCCAGCAACACGACAACCCCGGGACGTGCCAAGATCGCGTCAGCGGCTCGACCCCACTCCGGCAAGATCTCCACGTCCCGCTGTTCACCGCTCATGGCTGATCGCTGATGGCTGACGGCTGGCATTCATCGCTGGCAGGTCGGGCAGAAGTGGGTGCCGCGCTGGCCGAGCACGATCCTCCGGATCGGCGTTCCGCAGGAGAGGCAGGGCTTGCCGTGTCGGTGGTAGACGCGATGCAGGGCAGCGAAGCGCCCTGGCTGTCCGCGCGCATCCCGGTAGTTGGAGATGGAACTGCCCCGGTGCCGGATCCCGGCCTGAAGCACCGCGCGGATGGCCCGGCGGAGGGTCCGGATCTCTTCCCGGCGAAGGGAGGCCGCGCGCCTCGTGGGCCCAATCCCCGCCCGGAAAAGAGCCTCGTCGGCGTAGATGTTCCCGATGCCCGCAATCTTCGTCTGATTCAGCAGGAGGGGTTTGATCTTCGAGGCAGATCGACACATCCTCTGCAGAACCTGCGCCGTGAACGTAGGTCCCAGCGGCTCGACCCCGACCCGCAGCGTAGCTTCGACGCTTGCCGTAGGCAGGGTGAACAGCTCGCCGAACTTCCGGATGTCCCGGTAGTACAGGATCCCGCCCCCCTCGAAGATCAGTTCGGCGTGGGTGTGCTGATCCGGTCGGAACCCCTCGCCGTTCTCTGACCAGAGTAGCTGGCCCGTCATTCCCAGTCGGACGATCAGGCTCTCCCGCCCGAGATCGAATACGAAGAACTTTCCACGGCGACGCAGGGCCCGTACCCTTTGCCCTCTCAGCGCCGCCTCCACCTTGCGCGGCGTTCCTCGACGGCGGGTCAGTCGAGCCTCTGCGATCTTGGCGTCTTGGATCCGGCGACCCTCAACGGACCGCGCGAGGTCCCGGCGGATCACCTCGACTTCGGGAAGCTCAGGCATAGAAAACCCTCAAAGGTAACCGCCAAGGACACCCAGCGCCGGCGCTGGGTACCCGGAACATCATGTGCAGGCAATCAGGCAACCCGGCAACTTGGCAATCAGGGATTCGGGGCCGCCGATTTCCCCGGCTGCGCGATCTCAACATCGTCTTGGCAATCCTGGCGCACCAACGGCGGTGCCGTTGGTACCGGCGGTTCAAACGCCCTATGATTCAGAGATCGGCCGGATCGACGAACACCGGTCGGTCCCCGAGAGAGAGATTGCCCGCCCCGCCCAACTCGAGGCCGAAGAGGGTGAAGCCCATCCGGATGGGTTGAAACTGATCCAGCGCGGCATACGCAGGATCCGCCTGGTCGTGCGTGAGGGCCAGGACGCGCGCCACACCCGGCGCCGGCGATTTCGGCAGGCACCCCGCAGCCAATTTCACCGCGTCTGCCAACCCGCGCGCATCCCGGAATCCGAGGGGCATCAAGAAGACGAGGTGGAGGTCGCGCCCGGCCGCCCAGGCCCACTCACCTCCCGCGTGGAGGATGCGCATCCGCATGACCGGTGAATAGTCCCACAATCCGAAGCAACCAGCGAGGCTGCCCCTATCGTCCCATCCGTACAGACCATCGAACCCTGACCCGTCCAGCCGACGGAGCCGTTCGCGGACCGATGCCACATCCGGGAAGGGGAACAGGTCGTGATCCGGATGCGCTGCCCGCGCCAGACGGTGCGCAGACTCCATCTCTGCGTCGCCCAGCGCCCTCGGCCGGGTCGAGTCGGTCACGCCGATGCCCTCGACCGGGATCAGGCTCAGCGCGCAGGACCGCCGGGGCCGGGAGCCGCGGCCTTGTACGAAGCTGAGCGACGCGACATTTCCCTCCATGACCAGGGAGTAGCCGATCGCGGGGCCAAGCGATCGCGTGTATGCCCGGATCGCATCACCCACCGCTTTTGCGACCCCCAGGCGGCGGTAGCCGGGTGCCACGCGCAGGTCGTAGAAGTACGCCGCCTCGACGGGCTGGCCATCTACGAGGACTTGCTTCAGCGCCATCGCGCCGACGCCGATCAGGCCCGACTCCCCTTCGGCCACATAGGTTCGCCAGTGAGCGTAAGGCCTGGAGCGCGCGAAGAAATCCGGCGAGCGGTCGAACGCGACCGGCGTGGCAGCCGCGACCACGCACTGCCGGTCCAGGGTGAGCAGGGCCGCGTTGTCCTCCGGCGTCGCCTCGCGGACGCGGAAGGCGGGCTGCTCAGGGCTTGAATGCTTTGTCGTGGAGTGGAATTGAGACATGACCGAATTGATCGGACAGCCAACCGCAGACTTCGCGGCTCAGGCAGTTCAGGACAGAGCCGAGAGAGGAGTCTGCGTAATCTGTGGCTGCCTGAGCAGTATCGGCTTCCTCCGAAATGCGCGGATCACGCATCCCGGGCGGCGGGTTCGGCATGCACCGAGACCCGCTCAACTCCCGGAATCTGCTGCCGCGCTCGCCGCATCAGCTCCAGGCCCAGTTCGTGAGCCTCTTGCAGCGACAGGCTGCCGTCCATGGTGCAATCACAGGTGATCCAGATTCGCCCTTCGACCAACCGGACCGAGATGTTCCTGCACTCGTGGATCCCGGGGATCGCAAGAGCCAGCGTCCGCAGGCGCCCGGCCACACGCCCGGCATCCGTGTCGACTCCGACAACCCGCGCGTGATCCTCCCGCATCGGGTCTACATGGATGTATACGCGGCCCAACCGCGGAACTTCCCGGCGCAGGTCGGCCTCGATCTGCTCCGTCAAGGTATGCGCCTCGGTCAATGTGAGTTCTCCCGGCGCCTCCAGGTGCAGGTCCACGCACGGCTTCCCGTCGGCGTCGTGGATGAAAAGGTCGTGTGCACCCGCGGCGTGACGAGACACCACGAGCCGGATGGCTTCGCCCAGACTCTCGCCCTCGGTCCGCAAAGGCTCCGCATGGATCACGACGCTGGCATCCGGCGCCACGTTGCGGATGCGTTCCTCGACCCGGTCCATGACCGCATGTGCGCTCTCGAGGGAGGCGCCGCGGCCGATGGAGACGGCGGCATCCACGAAGAGGCGGGGGCCCACCCGCCGCGCCCGGAGGCTCACAGGTCCCCGGACGTCCGGGACGCTCTTAACGGCGGCGCGGATCCGGTCCACCAGGTCGAGCGGCGCGCGATCCAGCAGGGCGTCCGCGGCGCGTCTCGCCAGCCGGCCGCCCACGGTCAGGACGATGGCCGCGACCAGGATGCCCGCCACGGCATCCGCCATGAACAGCAAGGGGATTCCCCAGCGGCGGCCCGCCCAGACTGCGGCAAGGCCGCCCAGGACCGTGCACGACGACCAGACATCCATCCGGAAGTGCAGCGCGTCCGCCTCCAGGGCCTGGCTGCCCGTTGCCTTGGCCGTCCTGGCCAGGGCCTGGGATCGCGAGACATCCACGACGATGGAACCGATCATCACCGCGAACGCGATCCAGCTCGGCGCGATCTCGACCGGCTTCCCCACCAGCCGCTCGATTGCCTCGTAGATGATCCAGAGACAGGTCGCCAGCAGGAGTGCCACCTCCACCAGGGCGGAGAGGTTCTCCACCTTCCCGTGGCCGTAATGGTGATCCAGGTCGGCCGGGCGGTCCGCCACCCGGACGGCGAAGAGAGTGATGAGCGTCGCGATGAGATCCAGGGCGGAGTGGGCGGCCTCCGAGAGGATACCCAGGCTTCCCGTCTGCCAGCCGATGACGGCCTTGGCGACGACGAGGCACAGCGCCGCCATCGCCGAGATCTTGGCCACACGGACTTTCTGCCGGCTGACTTCCAGCTCCGTCGGAATGGATGCGCCCGTCGCGGCGTCCACGGTCGAGAGCCCCTATCCAGTAGGACTGGATTGCTCGAACAGCTCCGGCCGGAAGGCGCGGATCCGGATGAGGACCTGCTCCCACTCCACCGCCGATGGATAGGCCAGGGCGAAAGCCAGCGCCGACAGTCCGGCCAGGATGTAAAAGTCCAGGAGGTATCCGCCCACGAAGTAGAGGGCCAGGCCGAGGATCACCGGGATCTCGCCCACGGCGAAGATCAGCACCTGGTTCGAGGAGAGCGCGGAGAGCACCTCGGGGAGGTTCTGCCCCCGCGCCCGGCGGATGACGCCCTCGGGGTCGAAGAGCCGCCGGCGCGTCACCACGACGGACACGCACGCGGCGATCCCCAGGACGTACAGCGGATAGCGGAGCCAGTCCACGGCGGCGAAGATATCGCGCCCCCGGGGGATCTGGCCCACCTTTCGGATCACCTGCACCACGATCCAGTACACCAAGATGGAACCGACCATGGCCCCATACACCACCCGGAGAGGAGCCAGGACAGCCCGCAGGCGACGGCGGATCGCGTCATCCAGTGTCGTGGACTCGATCACTGAGGTCCTCCATGGGCCAGGAGCGACGCCATCTCCACCGTCGCTAGGTCGTCCACTACCAGGTCCGCTTCGACCAGTTGCTCCCGCGGACAGGAATGGGTGACGGCGACGCAGGCCATGCCCGCCGCCTTAGCTGCTCGGACGCCGCCGGGCGCGTCCTCGACCACGACGCACCGGGGCGGCGAAAGGCCCAGGACACCCGCGGCCCGAAGGTAGGGCTCCGGATCGGGCTTGCCCCGCCGGCAGTCCTCACGGGCCACGACCGCACCGAAGCGCTCCCGGATGCCGAGCGTGCGAAGCGCCAGCTCGGCCTCGCGCCGGATCGATCCCGTCGCCAGGCCCACGCGCCACCCGTCGGTCCTTGCCAGGAGGGCGAGGCCGTCCCGGAAGGCCGGGACTCCGGCTTCCAACAGCTCCCAGTAACGCCGCTCCTTGGCCGCCACGGCGTCATCCAGCACCCTAAGGTCCGGCAGGAGCCGTTCCAGTACCTCGCGGTCGGAGTACACGAGGTACTCCGCGTAGTAATCCTGTTCGGTCACTGTCACCCCGTACGGCGCCAGGACGTCCTGGAACGCGCAGCAATGGAGCGGCTCGCTGTTGATCAGCACGCCGTCCAGGTCGAAGATCACCCCGCGATCGTCACGCATATCCCAGCCGCCAGCTCTCAGTCCTCAGCCATTGGCTAGCTCATGGCTCTTGGCTGATGGCTCATGGTACCGGCTATGAGCCATGAGCTATGAGCCCTCTCGGTGCTCGGCGCTCGGTTCTACGTCTTCGGCGGCTCGATCCCATACGCTTTCAGCTTCCGATGCAGGTTGCTGCGCTCGATCCCCAGGCACTCGGCCGTGCGGGTGATGTTCCAGTGCTTCTCCTCTAGGCGGCGCAGGATATATTCCCGCTCGAAGCGCTCCCGTGCCTCGCGCAGCGTTCCGTCCCACTCCATCGCTTGCTCCGGCGCCTCCTCGGGCGCCGCCCCCGGACGGGCGCGCAACGAGGGCGCGATGTCGAGCGGCTGGATGACGTCCTGCGGCACCATGATCACCATGCGCTCGATCACGTTGCGAAGCTCCCGAACGTTGCCCGGCCACGGATGCTGCAGGAGAAGGCCCATGGCCTCGGGGCTCAGGTTCTTCACACGCTTCCCGTACTCTTCGGAGAAGAAGCGTAGGAAATGCGCCGCCAGCAGCGGGATGTCTTCCTTCCGCTCTCGCAGGGGCGGCACCTCGAAGGGGATGACGTTCAGGCGGTAAAACAGGTCCTCCCGGAAGCTGCCCTTTTGGATCTCTTCTTCCAGTTGCTTGTTGGATGCGGCGATTACCCGAACGTCCACGGTGAGCGTTTCGCTGCCGCCCACCCGCTCGAAGGTCTGCTCCTGCAGCACCCGGAGGACCTTGGCCTGGGTCTTCAGGCTCATGTCCCCGACCTCATCCAGGAAGATAGTGCCCCCGTCCGCGACTTCGAACTTCCCGCGCCGCTTGGTGGTGGCCCCGGTGAAGGCCCCCCTCTCGTGGCCGAACAGCTCGCTTTCGATCAGCTCGTCCGGAATGGCAGCGCAGTTGACCTCGACGAACGGTTTGTCGGCGCGCAGGCTCTGCCGGTGGATGGTCCGAGCGATCAGTTCCTTCCCCGTGCCGCTCTCCCCCCGGATCAGGACGCGCCCGTGGCTGGGCGCCGCGGATTCGATCTGGGCGCGCAGGGCCTGGATGGCCGGACTCTCTCCCACGATCTCGTAGCGTTGCTCCAGCGTCTGGCGGAGGGCGCGGTTCTCCTGCTCCAGGCGCTGCCGGTCCAGCGCATTGCGCACCGCCAGGACCGTCTTCTCGAGACTGAGGGGCTTCTCGATGAAATCGTAGGCCCCCAGTTTGGTCGCCTTGACCGCGGTCTCCACCGTGCTGTGGCCGGAGATCATGATGACCGGCAACTCGGGGTGCAGCCGCTTCAGCTCGGTCAGGGCCTGCAGCCCATCCATCCCCGGAAGCCAGACGTCCAGGATGACGAGGTCGGGAATCGTTTGCGCGACCTGCTTCAGCAACTCCTCGCCCGTGGGCGCCCCGCGGACGCGGTATCCCTCGTCCTTCAGGATCCCTTCCAGGGAGCTGCGGATGTTCTTCTCGTCGTCAACGACCAGGATTTCTTCGTGGCTCATGTCTTCCCACAATAGCCATCAGGCAACCTGGCAACTCGGAACCCCCTGATTGCCAGGTTGCCGGACTGCCCGATTGCCGGATTCTCCATCAGCCGGCTGCCGGGGCCAGCGCCGGCAGCTCGATGACCACCCGGGTCCCTTTCGGCTGATTCTCCTCCACCCGGATCGCCCCGCCATGCTCCACAACGATCCGGGAGACAATGGCCAAGCCCAGGCCGCCGGCCGGGCTCTTCGTCGAGTAGTACGGGAGGAAGAGCCGGTCCCGATCCTCCGGGGGGAAGCCCTGGCCGGTATCCACAACCTCGAGCTGGACGCGCCCCTGCGTGGGCACGTACCGCGTGCGGATCACGACCTCCCCCTCGTCCGGGATGGCGGCCACGGCATTGTCCACGAGGTTGATGAGGGCGCGCTTCATGTGATCCGGGTCCAGGTTCACGGGAGGGATCCAGGCATCCAGCTCGGTCCGCAGCTTGATTCCAGGCCGGACGCCCGCGTAGAGCTGCGCCACCTGTTGGACCACGGCATGGAGGTCGCCGGGCCGAGGGTGGGGGCTGGGCATGCGGGCGTACCGCGAGAACTCGTCCACCAGGTTCCTCAGCCCTTCCACCTCTTGGATGATGGTCTGGGTGCACTCGTCGAAGACCCGCGCCGCGTCCGGGGCGCCCTCGGCGAACTTCTTCCGCAGGCGCTGGGTGGAGAGCTGGATCGGGGTCAGGGGATTCTTGATCTCGTGGGCGATGCGGCGTGCCACCTCGCGCCAAGCCATGGCCTGCTGGGCCCGGATCAGATCCGACACGTCGTCCAGCACGACCACCAGACCCTGCGCCTGCCCCTCCGGGCTGCGGAGGCCGCTCACCGTGACCACCAGCGTGGCCAGCCGCCCATTCAGCGTAAGGTTGACCTGCTGGTCCATGGTCTCCTGGCCGGTCTCCACCAGGCGACCCACCAGCCGCCGGAGCGGCGCCAGCGCCTCACCCGCAAAGACCTCCGGGTAGGGGCGATGGAGAAGCTCCTCCGCCTGCCGACCCAACATCCGCGCCGCCGCCCGGTTCACCGTGTTCAGCCGCCCCTCGGCATCCAGGGAGAGGACCCCCGCGGAGATCGTCTCCAGGACGGTCTCCATGTACCCGCGACGGCGGTCCAGCTCGATGTTGGACGTCTGCAGCTCCTGGTACGCCTGGGTCAGCGCCACCTTGCCCCGGCTGAGATCCTCCGTCATCCGGTTGAACGAGTCCACCAGCATCCCGATCTCGTCGTCGGCCTTGACCTGGACTTTGTAGCTGAGGTCGCCCGCCGCCACCTTCCGCGTGCCCTCGGCAAGCTGCTGGATCGGTCCCGTGATGCCCCGGGCCAGATACACCCCGACCCAGATGGCCCCGAAGACGATCACGAGGGTCACCATGAGGAAGAGCATCAGATAGATGCCCTTGATGGGGTTCTTCAGCATGCGGAGCTGCTGGTACTCCTTGACCCCGGTGCCGATCTGCGTCGCTTTGCTCAGCAGGGCCTCCGGGATGAGAGCCGTCACGGCCACCACGGCCACCACGGTCTGGGGGGCGCCTGGGCGGGCCACGGGCGCCACCGCCCAGATCAGATCGCCCTGCGGGATACTTTGCATCGTGGTGAACGCCTCGCCGTCCAGCCCCTGGCGGAGCAGCCGCGAGCCGGGGGAGAGCATGGCCGACTCGGGGATGTCGGGGCTTCGCCATTGCGCCAGCTCCGCCCGCTGGCGGTTGAAGAGCTGCACCGCGTGCAATCCATACTCCCGGAACTTGTCGCTCCCCACGCGGCGCGCCGCCTCCACTCCCCCCTCGGAGGCGAGCGCCTCCCCCAGCCGCGCCGCAAGCTGGCGGGTCAAGCCCAGGGTCTTCTCCTGGCTGGCGCGCGTGTACGTCTGCGCCACCTCCAGCGCCATGTTCAGGGATTCCTCAACCTGGATGTTGAACCAGCTATCCACGCTGGTGGTGATCAGGTTGCTCGCCACCAGAAACAGAAGGGTCGCCGGCAAGAGCGCCAGGCCGACGAAGGCGACCGCCAGCTTCACCCGGAACTTGGAGCCTAGGACGTTCTCCCGCCGCTCCAGGTAGACCTTGAACAGGCTGCGGAAGAGCAGGAGCAAGAGGAGCAGCAGGAGGACGATGTTGATGTTGACCAGGGCGAAGATGAGGATGTTGGAAGCGATGGGGCTGGGAAAGCGGAGCTGCTGGATGAGGACCTGCACCGCGGTCAGGCCCACCACCAGGACCAGGACCGAAGCCAGGATGATGCGGTTCCGCCGCGTGCGCGCAGCGGTGTCGCTCTGCTGAGTCGGCGTCATTGCCTCGGATTGAGGAAGCGAGATTCCGCCGGGCTCACCGCCCGACGGGGATCGCGCGAGGCGCGTGCACCCGCCTCGCCACCCCCCGTTTGGCCGGCACCGCATGCCATGGGCGGATGCCGCGCCGCTCCGGGGAGAATCCGTGCAGAGTATAGGGGAATGGGAAAGGCGAAGGCAAGGCAAAACCCCCCTCGGGCCGGCCCACCACGTCACACGGGGCGGACGGACGCAGCGCGGGGAGCCACCACGGAGGGTCGGCGTAGCGCCGTTGAACGATCTGGTGGACCGCCGGGAGGGATCAGACCGCGGCCGCCTTCAGGGGGCGGGAAGAAGGAAGGAGCGGGGAGACCCATTGCTCTACGGCGGCGGCCGAGAGACTGAACGGCTCGGGCTCTGCCCCCAGATGCTCCTGGATGCGGCGCACGAGCTGCATGTGGAGCTGATGGCCGGCGCCGTGGGCGATGATCGTGCCCACCAGCGGCTTCCCCAGGAGGTAGAGGTCGCCCAACAGGTCCAGGATCTTGTGCCGAACCAGCTCGTCCGGGAAGCGCAGGGGCCCGTTCAGCACGCCTTCTTCGCCGATGACGATGGCGTTCTCCAGCGAGCCGCCCTTGGCCAGGCCCAGCCGTGTGAGCATCTGCAGGTCCTTGAGGAACCCGTACGTCCGGCTGGGCGCCACTTCGCGCGCGTAGCGCTCGCGGCTCATCTCCAGGCCCGTGGTCTGCTCGCCCAGGAGAGGATGGTCGAAGCACATCGTGTAGATGACCTTCAACCGCTGGGAGGGGACGATGCAAAGGCTCCGGGTCCCCGCCTCGACCGTGATCGGCTGCCGGACCTTGAGAAACGTCTTGGGGGCGAACTGCCGACGCAGCCCGGCCTGCCGCAACAGCCCCACGAATGGCGCGGCGCTCCCATCCAGGATCGGCACCTCGGGGCCCGTGAGATCCACCTGGACGTTGTCCACACCCATCCCGGACAGGGCGGACATCAGGTGCTCGATCGTCCGGACCGACACCCCGTCCCTGGCGATGGTGGTGGCGTTCTGCGTGTTCACCACGCGGTCCGGCCGTGCCTCAATCGCGGGGGACCCAGGAAGGTCCATCCTGCGAAAGATCACACCGCGGTTGGCCGGGGCCGGGTGAAGGGACATGACGACCCTCTCGCCAGTATGGAGTCCAATCCCCTCGCACCGGACTGGTCGCTCGAGGGTTCGCTGGTGGCTCAAGATTCTCTCCCTCTGGATGAGCAGACTGCAAAACGGACTGAGAGTGGTGCACCCGAATCGGTGTTCAGCCATGCAAGGCCGATACCATTTCCACCGCTCCCCTGGCATGGCTAACCTATTGAAAGTATAGGGGGGAATTTTCTTCTCGGCCATCCGAAGAGCCCGACCTCGGCTGAAGCGCCATCGCCTGTGGTTCGGGTGCAACGGAGTGTGGCGCTTTTACCGGGACGGACGCCGATCAGCGAGCCGATATGCGCGAAGGAGGAGGCGCTGGAGGGCCTCGCGGAATGGAGTATCACCGAGGGGAGCCAGCAAGGTCTCGACCCGTGCGACCCGGGCCGGATCCGGAGGCGGTTCCTGGCTGGGCTGCGGCGGGCCCGGTGCAGTTGCGGGGGGCACAGCCACCTCTCCCACCCGAAGGATCAGCTCCCGCACGGTCGAGGTCCGAAGCCTCCCGTTCAGGGCGGAGATCAGCCGCGGGCGCATCATGCTCAGGTGGTGCAGCCACACGGCATCGGTGACGTGAACGATGAGGCGGCCATGGAAGATGGCGTGCGGCTGCGCGTGCCGCGCGATCTGCGGACCCACTACCGAGGGCCAGATGCTCCAGATCTCGCTCTGGCGGAATCGCTCGTCCAGGCCCAGGCGCTGGAATGCGCCGGAGATGGCATCAGCGATCCTGACGGGCTGGCGCCAGGTGAACCGGCTCATTCCTCCCCTCCGGACCATTGGCTGTCCGGATCGGACTTTGTCCCCCGGCGACCCAGTCGGTAGGCCTCGTCGATGCCGCGATTCGCCAGGGCGTCCGCCTCGGCGTTCTGCTCGCGAGGGACGTGCTGAATGTCGAAGCGTCGGTGTCTCGCGATACGGTCCCTGGCCACGGCATACAGTTCCTTGAGCGCCGGATTCTTGACCTGGTAGCGCCCCTGAAGCTGGCGCACCAAGAGCTCCGAGTCGGAATAGACCTCGATGTCCGTGTATCCGAGTGCCTGGGCGCGCTCCAACGCCAGAAGCAGGGCGCGATACTCCGCGACATTGTTGGTCGCCTCGCCGATCCCGCGATGAATCCGCTCCATAACCTTGCCGTCCGGTCCGATGAAGACGACTCCGACGCCGGCCGGCCCCGGATTGCCCCGGGAAGCCCCATCAATATGGATGCGAATGCCACCGCGCCCCCTTGCCGCTTTGCCCCGCGCGGCCGGTTGCGGCTCCAGGGCCTTCAATGCGGCACGGATGGTCTGGATGGCCTCCGGGGCGGAGAGGCCGGCGGGCAGGCGCAACACACCATCGCCCGGGAGGGCATGGCACAGGCGGCGAAGACGGGCGAGGAGATCCGCGGCGTCCACGCCGCTACCCGGCGAAGTAGAGGATACGATTGCAGGAGCTGCAGGTGAACATGCGATCGTTGCGGCGGACTTCGTTATAGGTTTGGGGGGTCAGGGCAATGCCGCAGCCGGTACATGAGCCGTCTTTCACGGCGACCACGGCTTCGCCGCGCGTCTTCTGGAGGCGCGTGTACTGCTGGAGCAAGGCGCCATCCAGCCGGCTGGCCTGACCCTTGCGAGATTCCTTGAGGCTCGCCAGGTCCTGCCGCAGCCCGGCAAGCTGCGCCTCTTTCTCCGCCCGCTCCTTCTGGTGGAGGGACTCGGCCGCCTTGAACTCTTTTTCCGCGTCGGCCACCGTTTTGGCCGCCGCGTCGGCGCGCTCGAAAAGCTCCAGGATCTCCGTTTCCAGCTTGGAGGACTTCTCTTTCAGGGCCTCGATCTCTTTGAGGACGGCGGAATACTCCTCGTTCGTCTTGATCTCGAAGAGGCGTGCCTGTTTCTTCTTGATATTCAGTGTCGCCTCGTCCAACTCGCGCTCTTTGGTACGCCGGTCTTTCTGGATCTGGTCCGCCTTGGTCTTGGCCTGATCCAGGCCGGCCCGTGTCCCTGTCACCCGGGCCTCCAGCGCCTGGATCTGCTGTGGGATCGCCCGGGCCTCAATGTCCAGCCGGGCGATCGCCAGATCCAGCTTCTGCAGCTCGAGCAGTTTGTCGAGTCCGTTCCACATTGCCTGCAAGCCTGTCCAGTCCTCCGTCCGATCGGGCGGCGAAGTATCGCATAGATAACCACACCGGTCAATCCCGACCCCTCCCGCAGATGCATCCCAAAGTTTGTGATGCGCCCGACTTGCTCGCCGCGCCACACCGTCGTCTGTTGGTCCAACAGCTGGGCTTCCAGCCAGTGGACATCCGTTTACGTAAAAGTTATCTTCACCCTGAGGGAGAGGCACATCTCCTTCATGGGCTCACCTCCGGGGTGAGGTTTGGGCACCTTCCCCGGGGGTGAGCCCTTTGTGCTTCAGGTGCCATCACAGAGTCCTAGATGGATCTGAAGAAGAAAGCCCGCGTGGGGCCCCATTGCCACGCGGGCTTTCCTGTTGAATTTCCCTTAGTGGGCCCACCAGGATTCGAACCTGGGACCGTTCCCGCCTATGGCGGGATGGCTCTGACCAAGCGCGCAACGCGCGCATCCTGTGTCGTGAGGTGGTGGGCCCAGGAGGACTCGAACCTCCGACCGTCCGGTTATGAGCCGGTGGCTCTGGCCAACTGAGCTATGGGCCCTGACGGGAATCGCCGCCCGAAGGCGGCGATTCCGAGTATAGTCCAGCTCTCCTTTCCAAGTCCAGCACTCCCACTCCGTGCCGGCCCGGCATCTTCTCAGTCTCCCCTTAGCCCTCCACGAAGCTCTTCAGCTTCTTGCTTCGGGTCGGGTGGCGCAGCTTCCGCAGGGCCTTGGCCTCGATCTGGCGGATGCGCTCGCGGGTCACGTCGAACTGCTGCCCGACCTCCTCCAGCGTGTGATCGCAGCCGTCCCCGATCCCGAAGCGCAGGCGCAGGACCCGCTCCTCGCGGGGCGTGAGCGTCTTCAACACCTCCTCGGTCTGCCCCTCCAGGTTGATCCCGATCACCGCCTCCAGCGGCGAGACGGCGCTCTTGTCCTCGATGAAATCCCCCAGGTGGGAATCCTCCTCCTCACCGATGGGGGTCTCCAGCGAGATGGGCTCCTGCGCGATCTTGAGGACCTTGCGCACCTTGTCCACGGGCAGGTCGATCTTCTGCGCGATCTCGTCCGGGTTCGGTTCGCGGCCGTACTCCTGCACCAGGTGGCGCGACGCCCGGATGAGCTTGTTGATCGTCTCGATCATGTGCACCGGGATCCGGATGGTGCGCGCCTGGTCGGCGATGGCCCGCGTGATGGCCTGCCGGATCCACCAGGTGGCGTAGGTGCTGAACTTGTACCCGCGCTGGTACTCGAACTTGTCCACCGCCCGCATCAGCCCGATGTTCCCCTCCTGGATCAGATCCAGGAACTGCAGGCCGCGGTTGGTGTACTTCTTGGCGATGCTGATGACCAGGCGCAGGTTCGCCTCGACCATCTCCTTCTTGGCCTGGAGAGCCTTCCGCTCTCCCTCGGTGATGGCCGTGACGAGGGCGCGCAGCTCCTTGGCGGGGGCGTCCGCCTCCTGCTCCACTTTCCGGACCTTCTCCAGAATGTTGGTGAACTGCTGCCGCAGGATGTCTCCGTCACGCTTGGGCAGCCGCGCCCGCCGCAGCATGGCCCGCAGAGTGCTCGGGCCCAGGCCGTCGCCGCCGGCCAAACGCTTCACGTCCGCCTGGTTCATGCGCACGTTCCGGGCCAGGTCCTGCAGCTCCCGCTCGCCGGCCTCGATCCGGTCCAGGAAACTGCGCATGCGGGCGACGATGCGGTCCACCACTCGCTGGTTCAGGGTGAGGCGTTGCAGGTGTTCCGCCTGCTTGGCCTTCCGCTGGGAGATCTCCGCGTGAAAGCGGGCCAGGCCCCGGGCGCTGAGGCGCGGGCGGGCCTTGCCCAGCCGGCGGTGCAAGTCGTCCAGCTTGGCCTGTTCGTTTTTCAGCCCGCGGATCATGGGACGGACGTCGGCGACCAGCTCTTTTTCCTTCTGTTCCGACAGCTCCTCGAACTCGCTCAGCGCCAAGAGGTCGCCGATCCGGAGGCGCTCCTGCTCCAGCCGCTCGCCGAGGTACAGGACCTCCCGCACGGCCACGCCAGCCCGGCAGACCGCGTCCGCCACTTCTTTCCGGCCGTCCTCGATGCGCTTGGCGATCCGGATCTCCCCTTCGCGGGTGAGCAGCGGCGTCCTGCCCATCTCGCGGAGGTACATGCGCACCGGGTCGTCCGTGCGACCCACGGGCGCCGGCGTGAGATCCAGCTCCACCTCCGGCGCCGCCTCCTCTCCCTGCGCCTCTCCCCCCTCGGCGCCCTTGGCCCGGTCGGGAGCATCCACCACCTCGATGTCCATCTCCCCCAGGGCCCGGAAGACCTCATCGAACCGCTCGGCCGAGGTCTCATCCTCGGGGAGGTGGCTCATGATCTCGTCGTAGGTGAGGTACCCCTTCTTCTTGCCCAGGGCGACCAGCGTCTTGATCTCCTCGAGGCGCGCCGCCAGCGTGTCCGGCTTCACCCCAAGGGCGCCCTTCGCAAGGGCCTCCCGCCCCGCCTTCCCAGGTGTCAGCTTGGGCGTCGCTGCCGCCTTGGCCGCCAGCTTCGGCGCCCGTCTCACCGCCGCTCGGGGCGCCGGGTGCCGGACCGGTTTCCCCTTCGTCTTCACCTTGGCCGGGGCCTTGCGTGTCGGCGCCTGGCCTTTGGAGGCCGGGCGGCCCGCTCGCCGCTTGGACGGGCCCTTGACCGGCGTGCGGGAACTATGGCTCGCTCGCCTCGCGGCCGATGACGACGCGCGTGAAACAGCTCGGGCTGGAGCCGAGGACTGGCGCCGTCCGGCACCCTTTCGCTGTACCTGTCGCTTGGCCATGTAATGCTCTCCTATTGGGTACCTCGGCCGCGCTTGACCGAGGGGTGTTCGGCCAGCAGGCGCAGGGCCTGCTCCGGGTCGCCGCGGCGATCCGCCGCCTCCAGCGCCTGGCGCAAGGCCTGCCGCTCTGCGGCCGAGCGAGCCTGGCTGATCCGAGCCAGGCAATCCTCCACCGTGCGGCGCAGCGCCTCGGATTCCTCCCCACCCGTCGGGAACTCCCCCGGCTCGCCTGCAGCCACCGACCAGGGATCCCTCGCCCAGAGCGAGGACAGGCGCCGCTGCACGTCCGGGGGCTGCAGGCTCAGGGGCCGTGCGCTGCCCCGGGACCCCGCGGCCGCCGCCGGATCGCCCGCCTGGATGAACTCGGCGAAGATGCGCCGCAGGATCGGGTCCCGGACATCCTCCGGGGTGAGCGCCGCGGCGATCCGCTCGCGCCACGCGGGATAATTGAGTCCGATGTAGACGAGTTGCTCCTCGGCGGAGGGCGGGGATGCCACATCGGGCACTGGGGATGTCCGAGCCGCATCCTGCCGGCCCACGCGGCCCCGCTGTCTCGCCACCGCTTCCAGCAGGGAGCGATCCGTGATCCCGGTCCGCTGGGCTACGCGCTGGACGTACCCTTCCCGGCGGATCGGGTTGTCAATCGCTCCGACCACTTCGACCAGGGCGTCCGCGGCCCTCGCCCGCTGCACGGGATCCGCGAAGTCCAGGCCCGAGACCCGTCGGTCCAGGAAGAACTCCACGAGATCCTGGGCCGCGTCCAGGGCCGCGGAGAAGGCGGCGGCCCCGTGGGTCCGGACGAAGGCGTCCGGGTCGAGGCCGCCGGACAAAAGGACGATCCGCCAGTCCAGGTCGACGTTGATCAGGTGCTCCAGGCTCCGCCGGGCCGCCTCGATGCCCGGCGCATCCGGGTCGAACAGCAGGACGACGGTCGTGGCGTACCGAAGGAGGAGCCGCGCCTGCTCCGTCGTCAGCGCCGTCCCCAGTGCGGCCACGGCGTAGTCGAAGCCGTGGGCGTGGAGCATGATCGCGTCGAAGTACCCCTCGACCACGAGGGCCCGGTCCCGCTCCCGGATGGCGCGCGCGGCCAGGTTCAGCGCGTACAGGTGCGTCCCTTTCCGGTAGACGGCCGTCTCCGGCGAGTTGATGTACTTGACCTCGCTCGGATCCAGCGCCCGCCCGCCGAACCCGACAACCCTCCCGCTCACGTCCCAGATCGGGATCATGAGGCGGTTCCGGAACCGGTCGTAGTGGCCGGTGCCGGTTTGCCGCGCCACGATCAGGCCGGCCGCCTCCAGCAGACGGTCCGGGTGGCCCCGCTTCTTCAGCGCCCGCAGCAGCCCGTCCCATTGGGGCAATGCGTATCCCAGCTGGAACCGTTCGATGAGCGGCGCCGTGAGGCCCCTACCGGCAAGGTACTGGCGCGCGGCCGATCCCTCCGGCCCGCGCAGGTTCTCGCGGAAATGCTCCAGCGCCTGGCGCTGCACCTCCAGGAGGGGCAGGCGGCCCTCGCCCTCGCTCGGCCCTCCGCCCCAGGCCGGGAGGGAAACGCCCGCGCGCTCCGCCAGCGTTCGCACGGCCTCGGGGAACGTCAGCCGCTCGTGCTTGACGAGGAACGCGATGGCGTCTCCCCCTTCCCCGCAGCCGAAGCAATGGAAGATCTGCCGCTCCGGGTTCACGACGAAGGAGGGCGTCTTCTCCGTGTGGAACGGGCAGAGGGCCTTGTGGGTGCGCCCCGCCGCCTTGAGCGGGAGATGCCCGCCAATCAGCTCGACGATGTCCGTCCGCCGCAGGATCTCGGCGATAACCTCTTCGGGGATCACGCCGACCTCACCTCTTGAGACGCCGGGCCCTCGCGAGTGGACGGGCGCTCACCCAGGTCCACGATGGTGGCGCCGGCGCCCCCCTCTTCGAAGGAGGCCAGGTGGAATCCGGCCACCAGCGGATGCGTCTTCAGGAACTCCGCGATGCCTCGCCGCAGGCGCCCCGTCCCCTTGCCATGGATGATCCGGACCTGCGTGAGACCTCCGAGCGCCGCGTCCTCCAGGTACCGCTGCACGCGACTCGTCGCCTCGTCCACCGTGCAGCCGATCACGTTGATCTCGGCCCCCAGAGAATCACCGGCCCCGGCCTTCCAGGTGACGCCGCCCGCCGAGGGGGGCTCGGCATGGCCCGCCGGTACTGGCGTCAGGGCCTCCAAAGGAACGCGCGTCTTCCCCACGCGGAGCTGGACCTCGACCAACCCCTGCGAGGTCGCGCCGGAGACCACCGTGCCGGTCTGGCCGAGGTGGCGCAGGAAGACGCGCTGTCCCGGCTCCACAGCCGCAGGAGGCGCATCGCTCTCCGGACCGAGGTTCGTGCCCGGCAGCTCGGCGAGCCGCGCATCGGCCAGCTGGCCGACATCCCGGATGGCCTCCCGCGCCTCCCGGATGGAGCCGCCGCGGGACAGCTCCGCCACGACGGCCTCGGCGCGGCGCCGGGCTTCCGCCGCGATGTCGGCCACGAGTCGCTTGGCCCGAGCCCGGACAGCCGTGACCTGCTCGCGAAGCTCTGCCGCAAGTCCCTCGGCCGCCTGTCGCGAGGCAGCGGCGGCGGCCCGCTCCCGCGCCGCCTCGGCGGCATCGGCATCGCGTTGCTGTTCTTGGGTCTGCAACCGGCTCAGCAGGGCTGTGACCTCGGCGCCAGAGTCTCCCAGCAGTTCCCGGGATCGCTGGATAATCGTGGGCGGGATGCCCAAGCGGCAGGCGATGTCAATGGCAAAGCTACGACCAGGAATCCCCATAGTTAATTTATACAGGGGTTGCAGACTGTCAAGGTCGAACTCGACCGCCGCGTTGACCATCCGTGGGTCCTGCGCCACAAATGCTTTGACCGCGTCAAGATGCGTCGTAGCCAGCGCGTGGCAGCCCCGGTCGGCCAGGGCCTCCAAAACGGCGTTTCCCAGGGCGGAACCCTCGCCGGGATCGGTCCCCGCGCCGATTTCATCCAGGAGGACTAGGCTCTTGGGACCCGCCTGAAGCAGGATCGTCCGCAGGCGCACCACGTGGGCGGAGAACGTGCTGAGGTCTTGGGCGATGCTCTGCTGGTCTCCGATGTCGGCGTACACGGAGTCATAGACCGGCAGCCGGCTGTCCGGCGACGCCGGGATGAAAAGGCCGGCCTGGGTCATGAGGGCGGCCAAGCCGACGGTCTTGAGGCCTACGGTCTTGCCGCCCGTGTTCGGCCCCGTGATCACCAGGACGCGCGCCTCCGGGCTCACCGTGACGTCGATGGGGACGACCGATCGCCCTCCCCTATCCCCTCCCTGCGCTCGTCGCTGTTCGAGCAACAGCGGGTGCCGCACGCTGAGGAGGCGCAAGCCGCCCTCGTGGAGGACCTGCGGCTCCGCCGCCTGCCACCGGTCGGCGAGTCTCGCCTTAGCGAGAATCAGATCCAGGTCGGCCAGGGCCTCCACCGTGGATGCGATGGCGACGCCACCAGCCCGGACCATGCAGGTCAGCTCCCCCAGGAGGCGGTCCACCTCGGCCTCCGCCTCGCGCTCCAGGCGCCGGATGGCGTTGTTCAGTTCCACCACGGACAGCGGTTCCAGGAACAGGGTCTGCCCGCTCGCCGACTGGTCCTGCACGATCCCCGGCAGCTGCGCCCGGTACCCCGGCGTGACCGGGATCACATAGCGATCGTTGCGCAGCGTGATGATCGGCTCCGCCAGGACCGGCTGCAGATGCGGGGCCTGGAGCAACTCCTGCAAGGCCTCGCGGACCGTCTCGCGGGTGCGGCGCGCGTCCGCCCGGAGGCGACGGAGGACGGGGCTGGCGTCATCCGCCACGGCCCCGTCCGGCGTGATACACCGGCGAATCTCCGCCGGAACGTCCACCGGAGGGGTGAGGCCAGCGGCGACGCGGGTGAGTTCCGGCAGGTGGCGGGCCGCCCCCTGCAAGTGCCGGCGGATCTGGAGCGCGGCCTCCAGCGTGTCCGCGATGGCCAGGAGCTCCTGCGGGGTGAGATGCACGCCGGGGATGGACGCGCGCTGGAGCGGCTCCCGGATGTCCGTGACCCGCTCCAGGGTCGGCATCGGCCCCTGCCGCAGGAGGTCGCGGCACTCGCGCGTCTCCGCCAGGCGCCGGGCCACCAGGTCCGGATCGGCCGAGGGGCGAAGCCCCGCGGCCCGCTGGCGTCCAAGGATCGAGGACGCCTCGGCCGCCAGGCGGTCCACGACCTCCGAGAATTCCAGGACTCGGAACGAGTGAGCGTCCATCACGTCCGCGATCACGCTAGCCGCGCCCGCGGCAAGCGAGAGCGTGATCTCCAGAGAAAAACGCAAGGGACTCGTTCCCGAGTCCCTTGCGTTCCGTGTCCGGTCCCAATCCTTTGCCGGCCACCGGGCGATCGATCCCTTGCGTCACGTCGTCAGCACATCAGCCCTTGGAGAGGGCCTCGCGTACCAGCGTGTTGACCATCTTGCCGTCCGCCCTCCCGGTGACCCTGGGCATCAAAACGCCCATGACCTTCCCCATCTCCTTGACGGAGGTAGCCTGCACCTCCCCGATGGCCTCCAGAACCATGGCCCGCAACTCTTCGGACGTCAGGGGCTTGGGCAGGTAGGATTGCAGGATCTCGAGCTCCGCCGATTCCTTGTCCGCCAGGTCCTGCCGCTTGCCCTGCCTGTACTGCTCGATGGCGTCCTGCCGTTGCTTGCAGGACGCCACGATCGCCTGAAGCACCTCGGCGTCCGTCAGCGGGCCGCGCTTTTCGACCTCGCGGTTCTTGATGAGCGCCATCAGGAGACGGATGACCGAGACCCGGAGTTTGTCCCCAGACCGGAGCGCTTGCTTGAAATCTTCCCCGAGGCACGTCTTCAAGTCCACCGGCCTACTCCGACATCAACCGCATTCGCTTCTGTGCCTTCTTGCGCGCCGCCAGCATTTTCTTCTTCCGGCGAACACTCGGCTTCTCGTAGTGCTCACGCTTGCGGAGCTCGGAAAGAACCCCGGCTTTCTCGCACTGCTTCTTGAAGCGGCGTAGCGCGCTCTCGAAGGACTCGTCCTCCTTCACCACCACGCTCGGCATCCACTCACACCCCCTTTGTGCCGCGGAAATGAGGCCAGACCGATCTGCTGGAACGGCTGAGAACCTCGAAAACGTAATAGAATATTATACTTATCGCGGTTTCACCTGTCAAACAATTTGCCGCTGCCTCTCACCTCGCACGCTTCCTCGGCCCGGACGTCCTCACGCGTAGTCCGCCTTGCGCTTCCCGAAGCGCCGGCCGAGCTCCTGCGCGATTTCCTCCGGCCGCACCTCGTGCTCGGCAAGCAGCACCAGGGTGTGGAACCAGAGGTCGGCCATTTCGTAGATGAGCTGCTGCCGGTCCCCGTCCTTGGACGCCGTCAGGACCTCCGCCGATTCCTCCAGGATCTTCTTCAGAATCTGGTCGCGCCCCTTGGCGAACAGGGAGGCCACGTAGGATCCTTCGGGGGCGCGCGCCCTGCGGTCCAGGATCACACCATACACATCCGCTAGGATCCCGAGCCCGGCCTGCACTACGCCTGGATCGAACCGTCGGTCCGCTGCCTCTGTCGAGTCGGCGCCGGCTGTGGGAAATGCGCGGTAAAAACAGGATCGGTTCCCGGTGTGGCAGGCCGCCACGTCCTGATCCACTTTGAGGAGTAGGGTGTCGGCGTCGCAGTCGTAGAAGATCTCGCGGACGCGCTGGACGTGCCCCGACTCCTCGCCCTTCTGCCACAGGCGCTGGCGCGACCGGCTGTAGTAGTGGGCCAGCCCGGTCTCCAGCGTCCGGGCCAGGGCGTCCGCATTCATGTACGCGTGCATCAGGACCTGCCCGTTCCCGGCGTCCTGGGCGATGACCGGGATGAGCCCATTCGCATCAAACCGCAGCTCCTCAGGTACCCTCGTCGTCACCCCCACCACCCCCATGAGCCCATGACCAATTTCCAATGACCAATTGCGGTACCCTCATTGGTCATTTGCCATTGGTCATTGGTCATTCGTCATTGGTCGTTGCTCATCAGACCTTGTACCCGATCTTGCGCAGGAAGTCCTTCCGGGCCGTCACGTCGCCTGCGGCCTCCACCCCCTTGGGGGACAGGCCATCCACCACGCCCATCACGCCGCGCCCCTGCCCCGTCACGGCGACGATGACTTCGATAGGGTTGGCCGAGGCGCAGTAGATCGTGCAGACCTCCTGGCACTGCTTGATGGCGTTCAGGACGTTGATGGGAAAGGCGTCCCTGAGGACCACGACGAAGAAGTGTCCCGCCCCGACCGCCTGGGCGTTCCGGATGGCGGCGTCCCGCAGCGGCTGATCGTTCCCGGCGGAACGGATCAGGCAGGGGCCCGAGGACTCGCAGAACGCCACGCCAAACTTCGCTCCCGGCACCGAGGACACCAGGATCTCGTACAGGTCTTCGACCGTTTTGATGAAGTGGCTCTGGCCCAGGATGAGGTTGGCACCTTCGGGGGTCTGGATCGCCACCGCTTGGAACTCCATCCCGTCCTCCTCTCTTACGGCATCCCCGTGGGCGCTGAGAGCCGCACCGGCACGCCCCGCCCCGCCAGGTATCGCTTGGCCTCCGGAATGGTGAACTCCCGGTAGTGAAAGATCGAGGCCGCCAGCACCGCATCGGCCTTGCCCGCCACGAGCCCCTCGTACAGATGCTCCAGGGTCCCGGCGCCTCCCGAGGCGATGACCGGGATGCCCACCGCCTCCGCGATGGCTCGCGTCAGCTCCAGGTCGTACCCGTCCTTCGTCCCGTCGCGGTCCATGCTGGTCAGCAGGATCTCACCGGCCCCCAGCCTCTCCCCGTCGATCGCCCAGCTAACCGCGTCCTTCCCCGTGGGAGTTCGGCCGCCGTGGATGAACACCTCCCACGAGGGGCGTGAAACGTGAGGCGTGAAACGTGAGCCGTCCTGCTCGGCGCTGCGTTTGGCGTCGATGGCCAGGACGATGCACTGGCTTCCGAACCGTTCGGCCGAGCGCCGCACCAGCTCAGGATCCTGCACCGCGGCCGTGTTCAGCGACACCTTGTCGGCGCCGGCCTGGAGCAACTCCCGGATGTCTTCCAGGTACCGGATGCCCCCTCCCACCGTCAAGGGCATGAAAGCCTGCTCGGCCGTCCGCGCGACCACATCGATCATGATGCGGCGCCGCTCGTGCGAGGCCGTGATGTCCAGGAAGACCAGCTCGTCCGCCCCCTCCCGATCGTAGAGGGCGGCCACCTCGACCGGGTCTCCCGCGTCGCGCAAGTCGACGAACCGTGTCCCCTTGACGACCCGGCCTTCCTTGACGTCCAGGCAGGGAATGATCCGTTTGGTCAGCATTCCGTCCGCGCCGCCGCATGAAGGGCTGCCTCCAGCGTGAGGCGGCCGTCGTAGAGCGCCTTGCCGATGATCGCAGCCGCCACGCCGGGGGGCGCCAGGGCTCTCAGGGCCTGGATGTCCCGGATCGACGACACGCCGCCGGAGGCGATCACCGGAATCCGCGTCGCCGAGGCCACATTGGAGAGTCCCTCCAGATCGGGGCCTTCCAGCATCCCATCCCGCCGGATGTCCGTGTAGATGATCGCCGCCAGGGAGAGGTCACTCGCCCGGCGGGCGAACTCGGTCGCCCGGACTTCCGTCACCTCGGTCCAGCCGGAGGCCACCAGCATCCCGGCTCGCGCGTCCAGGCCGAGGGCCACCCGCCCGGGGAAGGCCGCGCAGGCGGCCTCCAGGAAGGCCGGGTCCCGGATCGCCGCGGTGCCTACGATGGCGACGGCCGCCCCCAGGTCCAGCGCCGCGCGGATCGCGTCCAGGCTGCGCAGCCCGCCGCCGAGCTGCGCCGGCACCGTGATCGCCCGGAAGATGCGCCGGAGCGCCTCGTGATTGGCTAAGGATCCGGCGAAGGCGCCGTCGAGATCCACGAGGTGCAAGCGCCGCGCTCCCCGTCCCTCCCATTCCCGGGCCACGGCCGCCGGATCGTGGCTGTATCCCGTCTCCCGCGCGGGGTCGCCCTGGATCAAGCGGACCACCCGTCCGCCCTTGAGGTCGATGGCCGGGATGATCTCCATGGCGTCAACGGGTCAGGGCGGCGAAGCTCTTCAAGAGCTGAAGGCCGACGGCCTGGCTCTTCTCCGGATGGAACTGCGTCGCAAAGAGATTGTCGCGCCAGATCACCGAGGTGAACCAGCCGCCGTATTCGGTGATCCCCGCCGTGACGCTCGAATCCGCCGGCTCCACATAGTAGGAATGAACGAAGTAGAAGAAAGGTTCCTCGGGCAGGCCCGCCAGGATGGGCGCCGGCCGCACCACTCGGACGCAATTCCAGCCCATGTGGGGGACCTTCAGCCGGGGACCCAGCTGCTGGGTGCCCGGGGTTGCGGGAACGGGCATATCGCCGGCGAATCGCCGCACCCGGCCGGGAATGAGATCCATCCCCTTGTGCAGGCCGAACTCCTCGCTCTCCGAGAACAGAAAGTGGAGCCCCAGGCAGATCCCCAAGACCGGCTTCCCCTGTTCGATGGCGCGCCGCAGCGGCTCGATGAATCCGTGGCGCGACAGCTTAGCGATGCCGTCGGCGAAGGCCCCTACGCCCGGCAGCACGATCCCCGCCGCCTCGGAGAGGAGCCGCGGGTCCTCGGCGATCCTGGCCTCGTGCCCCACCCGCTCGAAGCCCTTCTGCACGCTCCGCAGATTAGCGATCCCCGAGTCGATGATGGCGATCATCTCAAGCCCGCCGGCCGTTCAACCCTCGGCGCATCAGAGGCTTCCCTTGGTGGACGGGACGATCCCCGGAAGGCGCGGGTCGACCGTGGTCGCCTGGTGGAGCGCCCGACCGGCCGCCTTGAAGACCGCCTCGGCCATGTGGTGGAGGTTCTGCCCGTACTCCACGTGGATGTGGACGTTGGCCCGCAGGTGATTCGTCAACCCTTGGAAGAACTCCCGCACCAGGTCGGCCTCGAAATCCCCGATCCGCCCTCTGAGTTGGGGGGCCTGGAACACGAGGAAGGGGCGACCGGACAAATCGATCACGGCCGAGGCCAGCGCCTCGTCCATGGGCACCCGCGCCGCGCCATACCGGACGATCCCCGCCTTCTCGCCCAGGGCCTGCGAGACCGCGTCCCCCAGGACGATCCCGATGTCCTCGACCGTGTGGTGGAGGTCCACGGAGAGATCGCCGGCGGCCTCCACGGTAAGATCGAAGCGCCCGTGTCTGGCCACCTGAGCCAGCATGTGGTTGAGGAAGGGGATCCCGGTCTCGACGCGGTGCTCTCCGGTCCCGTCGAGGTCCAGGGTCACCTGGATGCCGGTTTCGGACGTTGTGCGCTGGATGACCACGCGGCGACCCATGTCACCTCCCATGGCTGAGGACGTCGGGCAGGGCGGCGAGGAACGCGTCGTTTTCCTCGGGCGTCCCGACGGTGACGCGGAGGCAGTTGGCGAGAGAGGGGGCGTGGGAGAAATTCCGCACCAGGATGCCTCGCTCCAGCAGGCCCCGGAAGGCGTCATCGCCCGACCGCGCCGTCCGCATCAGGAAGAAGTTCGCCTGGCTGGGATACGTCGTCACGCCCGGAATCTCCCGCAGCCCGGCCAGGACGCGGTCGCGCTCCCGGACGATAGCCGCCGCATGGCCGCTCACCACCTCGGGGTGCCGGAGGACCACACGCGCGGCCGCCTGGCTGAGGGCGTTCACGTTGTAGGGGAGGCGAACCTTGTTGATCTCCTCGACCACGGCGGCGTCGGCCACCAGGATCCCCAGCCGGATCCCGGCCAGGCCGACCTTCGACAGCGTCCGGAGGATCACCAGGTTGGGATACTGCCCCAGCCTGGGAAAGAAGGTCTGTCCCGCATAGTGGAAGTAGGCCTCATCCACCACCACCAGAGCGTTCGCCCCGTCGCGGCAGCCGACGCGGACGATCTCCTCGACCGCCGCGGGGTCGTACAGACGTCCCGTGGGGTTGTTCGGCCAGGCCAGGAAGACGAGACGCGGCCGCTTTGCCCGCAGGACCTCGCAGAATCGGCCGACATCCAGGTCGAACTGCTCGGAGAGCGGGACGCCCACGAAGTTGAGGCCCAGCGCCCTGGCCGTCAGCTCGTACATCACGAACGTCGGGATGGGCGCGGCCACGGCACCGCCGGGCGCGCCCACGGCGATCGCGAGGAGTTGGATGGCCTCATCGGAGCCGTTGCTCGCCAGGACCTGCTCCGGCGCCACGCCGAGATCGCGGGCCAGGAGCCGCCGAAGCTCCCGCGCCTCGGGATCGGGATAGCGGTGGAGCTCGACATCTGCCAGGGCCTTCGCCATCTCGGCCGCCAGCTCGTCGCGCATGGAGTCGCCCAGGGCGAACGGACTCTCGTTGGCGTCCAGCTTCGCATGGATCCCGCCGGGGGGCATGTCGACATGGTAGGCGCGGAGAGCCGCCACCTCGGACCGGATGACCGCGGAAAGATCGAAGCTCATGGCGCATCCGTCCGTATGGTGAGGGAGCGGGCGTGAGCGTCCAGTCCCTCCAGGCGCGCCAGGCGCGTGATCGGCTCGCGCCAGCGGCGGAGCGCCTCCGGCGTGAGGGAAAGGAGCGAGCAGCGCCTCTGGAAATCCTCCACTGAGAGCGGGGAGGCCCAGCGCGCCGTGCCCGCCGTGGGGAGCACGTGATTCGGTCCCGCCAGGTAGTCCCCGGCCACCTCGGGCGTGTGGGCCCCCAGGAAAACTGCGCCGGCGCTTCGCACCTGCGGAACCAGGGCCCAGGGGTCGGCCACCAGAAGCTCCAGATGCTCCGGCGCGACGCGGTTGGCCAAGTCCATCGCCTCCCCGAGGTCCGCGACGACGATCACCGCCCCGAAGGCGTCCAGGGCGCGGCGCGCCAGGCTGCCGCGGGGGAGGGCCGGGAGCTGTCTCTCCACCTCCGCCTGTACCGTCACGGCCAGATCGAGGGACGGCGTCACGCAGATGGCTGAGGCCAGGGCGTCATGCTCTGCCTGCGCCAAGAGGTCGGCCGCGATCCAGCCCGCCGGCGCCGTCCCGTCCGCCACGACCAGAATTTCGCTGGGACCCGCCACCATGTCCACGCCGACCGCGCCGAAGACGAGGCGCTTGGCCGTCGCCACGTAGACGTTGCCGGGGCCCACAATCTTGTCCACCGGGCGAAGGCTCTCCGTGCCGTAGGCCAGAGCCGCGATGGCCTGCGCCCCGCCGACCCGATAGACCTCTCGCACCCCCGCCAAACGCGCTGCGGCCAGGACCGCCGCGGGGACGGCCCGGTCCTGCCTCGTCGGCGTGCAGATGACCAGTTCCTCCACGCCCGCCACGCGAGCGGGGATGGCGTTCATCAGCACCGTGGACGGATAGGCCGCCGATCCGCCCGGCACGTACAGCCCCACGCGCGACAGCGGACGCACGAGCTGCCCCAGGAGGCCGATCCCCTCCGACTGGTAGAACCAGGACTCCCGGCGCTGGTGCCGGTGAAAGGCTTCGATGCGCTCGGCCGCCAGCGCCAGGGCGGCCGAGACGGCCGGATCCAGCGATTCCAGGGCGGACTCCAACTCCGCCTCGCGGACCCGTAGCGTGCTCGCATCCAGGCGGACCCCGTCGAACTTCTCCGCGTACTCACAGAGAGCCGCGTCCCCCCGCCGCCGAACGTCCTCCAGGATGGCCCGGACGGCGTCCTCCGTCTCCGGGGCGGGCGACCGGGCCCGCTCGCGAAGCGCCCCCAGGAAGGCCGCAGCCTCGGGGGTCCCCGCCTTCAGCCTCTTCATCGGAGTCCCCCCTGCACGGCAGTCACGCGCATGCGCAACCCCTCGATCACCGCCTGGATGGCCCGGTGCCTGGTCTTCAGGCTCGCCCGGTTGACGATGAGACGCGCCGACGCCTTCAGAATCTCCTCCACCTCGACCAGGCCGTTCTCCTTGAGAGTCCGGCCCGTAGCCACCAGGTCCACGATCCGCTCGGCCAGGCCCATGATCGGGGCTAGCTCGATGGAGCCGGACAGGTGGACAATCTCCACCTGGACGCCCTTCTGGCTGAAGTGCCGTTCCGTCAGCCGCGGATACTTGGTGGCCACGCGCAGGCAGGTCCAGGCGCGCGGGTCGTCGCGGAGCCGGAGGGCGGCCGGTTCGGCCACCGCCAGCCGGCACGCCCCGAAGCCGAGATCCAGCGGCTCGTACACGTCCCGCCCCTGCTCCAAGAGCAGGTCCTTGCCCACGACCCCCATGTCGGCGGCCCCGTGCTCGACGTACGTGGGGATGTCCACGGCCTTGAGCGCCAGGAACCGGAGGCCGTGCGCTGGATCCTCGACCGTCAGGCGTCGCGAGTCCTTGAGGGCCGCGACGCCCGTGGCGCCCCATTCCTGGAACAGCCTCACCGCGTCGCGGAAGAGCCGTCCCTTCGGGAGCGCGATCGCGATCAGATCATCCGCCATATGGGCCTTCTCTCTGTGGGCTCCGTATGAGCGTTAGCCCGGACAACTCACGAAGGTGATGTGAATTCTCCGGCTGAAATGGCCAATGACCAATGGCATCGCGATCCTACCTCGCAATGTCGCTCGGCGCCACAGAAAGTGCAACCCTGTTTGGTCATTGGCTCCGCCGAGGCGGGGAATTTGGTCATTACCCCGGATTAGGCCTTGACCCGTTCGATGTCGGCGCCCAGCGCCGTCAGCTTGCGCTCGATGGCCTCGTAGCCCCGATCCAGGTGATAGATGCGGGAGACCACCGTTCTCCCCTGGGCCGCCAGTCCCGCCAGGACCAGCGAGGCGCTGGCCCGGAGATCCGTGGCCATCACCGGGGCGCCCAGGAGGTTCGGCACCCCTTGCACGACGGCCGTGTTTCCCGCGATGGTGATGTCGGCACCGAGGCGCAGCAACTCGTTTACGTGCATGAACCGGTTCTCGAACACCGCCTCGGTGATGACGCTGCGTCCCTCGGCGATCGTCATGAGGGCCATGATCTGGGCCTGCATGTCCGTGGCGAATCCGGGGAAGGGGTGGGTGCGCACGTTGACCGCCCGCGACCGCCCGACCCCCGTGACCCGGAGGGTGTCCGGACCCGACTGAATGCGCGCCCCCGCCTCCTCCAGCTTGGCGATGACCGCCTCCAGGTGGCCGGGCTGACACTCGCGGAGCGTGACGTCGCCGCCCGTGATGGCCGCGGCCACGGCAAAGGTCCCGGCCTCGATCCGGTCCGGGATGATCCGGTGCGACGTGCCGTGGAGCGCGGGCACGCCATGGATGGTGACGGTGACCGTTCCGGCCCCCTCCACGCTGGCGCCCATACCATTCAGCAGCCGGGCCAGGTCTTCCACCTCCGGCTCGCAGGCGGCGTTCTCAAGGATCGTGGTCCCGTCGGCGAGCGCGGCCGCCATCATGAGGTTCTCGGTGCCAGTGACCGTTTGGAGATCGAAGGCGATCCGCGCCCCCTTGAGATGCCGCGCCTCCACCGCCACGTATCCTTGGTCGAGGCGAATCGTCGCCCCGAGCTTCTCTAGCCCCATCAGGTGCAGGTTGATCGGCCGGGGGCCGATGGCACACCCCCCGGGCAGCGACACGCGCGCCCGCCCGAACCGCGCGGCCAGCGGCCCCAGGACCAGGACGGAGGCCCGCATCGTCCTCACCAGGTCATAGGGGGCCTCGGGGCGGGTGAGCTCGTGCGCGCGCAGCCGGACGCTGGGCGTGCCGTCCCCCTGGACCTCCACCCCCATGAATCGCAGCAGCCTGGCGATCGTTCGCACGTCCACCAGGCGCGGGGCGTTCAGGAGCTGCACGGGCTCTTCGCTGAGCAGGGCCGCCGCCATCAGAGGCAGGGCGGCGTTCTTCGCCCCGCTCACGCGGACCTCCCCCGAGAGCGCCTTGCCGCCTCGAATCACCAGCTGGTCCACGTCTCGACTCCCTCTCGCCAGTCAGGCCGACCCCGGGGAGACGGCGAATCGGGGAACCGGAGCAACGGAGCAGGGTCCGCTTGTCGGGTGTCAGATTTCCATTCTCAGTTGGCGAGTCGTCTCGCGACGACGACGCGATCCGTGCCCCCCAGATCCTTGAGGACACGAATATCTGCGAACCGGTGTGAACCCTCCAAGAGGCGGGCCACGGATTCCGCCTGGTCCGCGCCGACCTCCAGGAGGACGAATCCTCCCGGTCGCAGGCGCTGCGGAGCCCCGCTGACGATGGCCCGGTGAAACTGGAGGCCGTCCGGCCCTCCGTCCAGCGCCTGTCGCGGCTCCCACTGGACTTCGGGCATCAGCGTGGGAATCACGTCCGAGGGGATGTAGGGCGGATTGCTGACGACAACGTCCGCCTGCCCCCCCAGGTCCCGGCCATCCAGGGCGCGCCAAAGGTTGCCCCGCAGGAAGGTGATGCGATCGGCCACCCCGTGCGCCTCCGCGTTCGACCGGGCGATCCGGAGCACCCGTCGCGAGACATCCGTGGCGACCACGGTCGCGCCGGGCAGCTCGCGCGCCAGCGCGATGGCGACGGCGCCGGACCCGGTGCACAGGTCGATCAGGATCGGACGGCTGGGGCCGGGAGATCCATCCCCGTCCCCCCGGTGCCCTCGCCGGAGGAGCCACAGCGCCGCCTCGACCAGCGTCTCGGTCTCCGGTCGGGGGACCAGGACGTCGGGCGACACCAGAAGCGCCAGCGACCAGAATTCCCGCGTCCCAACGAGGTACGCCAGCGGCTCCCGTCGCTCGCGCCGCTGGAGAAGCGTGAGGTACCGTCCGAACTCGTCGGGCGTGAGGCGTCGCCGGCGCTCGGTCACGAGCCGCCAGCGGGGGAAGCCCAGGACGTGCGCCAAAAGGCACTCGGCGTCCAGCCCGGCGGTCTCGATGCCCGCCTGCTCCAGCAGGAGCGTGCCGCTCCGCAGGCAGTCTTCCACGTTCGCACAGAGGCGCGCGGGGAGAGGAGCCAGCTGCCCCAAGAGAGCCCCCGAGACGTGCGGGAGGCGCATGCGGATCATGACAACGCCTTCAGGCGCTCGGCCCGATCATGGGCGGCCAGGGCCTGGATCAATTCGTCGATGTTGCCCTCCAGGATGGCGCCCAGGTTGTGCAGCGTGAGGCCGATCCGGTGATCCGTGACGCGGTTCTGGGGGAAGTTGTAGGTCCGGATCTTCTCCGCCCGCTCGCCGCTTCCCACCTGGTTCCGGCGGTCCCGGTCGATGGCCTCCTTCTGGCGCCGGAGCTCGGCATCGTACAGCCGGGCCCGCAGGACCTTCAGGGCTTTCGCCTTGTTCTTGAGCTGGGATTTCTCGTCCTGGCACGTCACCACCAGTCCCGTGGGCAGGTGGGTGATGCGCACGGCCGAGTCCGTGGTATTCACGCTCTGGCCCCCCGGACCCGTCGAGCGGTAAACGTCGATGCGCAGGTCGTTGGGGTTGACCTGGATGTCCACCTCCCGGGCCTCGGGCAGCACGGCCACCGTGATCGTCGAGGTGTGGATGCGTCCGCCGGCCTCGGTGGCCGGGACGCGCTGGACGCGATGGACCCCGCTCTCGTACTTGAGGCGGCTGTAGGCGCCCCGCCCCTCCACGGTGAAAATGGCCTCCTTCACGCCCCCGATGCCGGTCACGCTGCCGGAGATCATCTCGATCTTCCAGCGCTGCCCTTCGGCGTAGCGGGTGTACATCCGGAGGAGCTCGGCCGCGAACAGCGCCGCCTCCTCCCCGCCCGCCCCCGCCCGGATCTCCAGGATGATGTTCCGTTCATCCGCCGGATCCTTGGGTAGGAGCAGGAGCTGGAGCGAGGCCTCCAGCGCCTCGCGCCTCTTCGCCAGCGAGTCCACTTCCGCTTCCGCCAGGGCCCGCATCTCGGGATCGATGGTCTCCCGCAGCAACCCCCGGGCGTCCTCCAGCTCCCGCTGGAGCTTCTTGAGGCGGCGGTACTCTTCCACGACCGGGGTCAGTTCCGCATGCAGCCTGGCCAGCCGCTGGTACTCGGCCGGATCCGCCAGCACTGCAGGATCTGACAGCCGCAGGGTGACGTCGTGGTGACGGTTTTCCACGGCGTCCAGTCTGTCGGTCAATGTAGACATCGAATCACCTTCTTCGCACGGTCGATCTGAACGTCGCACGCCGGAAAGGGATACGCCACGTTCGGGAAGGACGATTGCCGGCGATGCGACGGGGGAAACGAGGACCCGGTCCGCTCGCGACAGGCTAGTGGTGATGCCCGTCGGCGGCCGGATGGTGGTGGGGGTGTGCGGGAGAAGCGAGGAGCGCGAAGCGCAGGCGGTCCTCCGGGGACAGCGTCGCTCCCCGGGGCGGCGTGGGCGAGGACTCGGTTTCCCGAACCATCGGGGTCACCCCTTCGAGGCCCAGCCTGGATCAGGCCTCGGACTCGGTGGGTGCGGCGGCGATAGGCTTGCGACCGTACTTGCGCTGGAACCGCTCCACCCGACCTTCAGTGTCGATCAGCTTCTGCCGGCCCGTGAACAGGGGGTGGCACTTGGAGCAAATCTCGACCCTCTGGACCGGCACCGTGGACCGGGTATGGACCACCTCGCCGCAGGCGCAGGTGATGATCGCCGGCATGTATTGGGGGTGAATCGTGGGCTTCATCGAGGGGCCTCCGTCAGGTTCAATGCCTCATGGCCTTCTGAAAACCGCCGTATCCTAGCCGAGTTGGCCCGAACCGACAACAAAAAATCGCCCCGCCCCTGTAGGGGCGGGATCGCCTACTGGTTCATGGCTCGCAGGAAGTCCTCGTTGCTCTTGGTCTCGCGGATCTTTTCCTGCAGCAGCTCCATGGCCTCGACCACCCCCATGGTCCCCAGGACCTTTCGCAGGATCCACATCTTGTTCAACTCCGTCGGGCTGAGGAGCAGTTCCTCCCGCCGCGTGCCGGAGCGGAAGATGTCGATGGCCGGGAACAGCCGCTTGTCCACCAGGCGGCGATCCAGGAGCAGCTCCATGTTGCCCGTCCCCTTGAACTCTTCGAAGATCACGTCGTCCATGCGGCTGCCCGTGTCGACCAGGGCCGTGGCGATGATGGTGAGGCTGCCCCCCTCCTCGAGGTTGCGGGCGGCGCCGAAGAACCGCTTGGGCCGCTGCAGGGCATTGCTGTCCACGCCGCCCGACAGCACCTTCCCGCTGGGCGGGACGATCGTGTTGTAGGCCCGCCCCAGGCGCGTGATGGAGTCCAGCAGGATGACCACGTCCCGCTTGTGCTCGGTCAGCCGCTTCGCCTTCTCGATGACCATCTCCGCCACCTGGACGTGGCGCGTGGCCGGCTCGTCGAAGGTCGAACTCACCACCTCGGCCTTCACGGAGCGCTGGAAGTCCGTGACCTCCTCGGGCCGCTCGTCGATCAGGAGGACGATCAGGATGACCTCGGGGTGGTTCTTCGTGATACTGTTGGCGATCTTCTGCAAGAGGACCGTTTTTCCGGCGCGGGGCGGCGACACAATCAGGCCCCGCTGCCCCTTCCCCAGGGGGGTGATGAGGTCCATGATGCGCATGGAGATCTCGTCCCCCGTGGTCTCCAGGTGGAACCGCTGGTTGGGGAAGAGGGGGGTCAGGTTGTCGAAGAGGATTTTTTCCTTGATAAGCTCGGGGTTCTCGAAGTTGACGGCCTCGACCTTGAGGAGGGCGAAGTATCGCTCGCCCTCCTTGGGGGGCCGCACCTGACCCGACACCGTGTCCCCCGTGCGGAGGTCGAAGCGCCGGATCTGGGACGGAGAGACGTAGATGTCATCCGGCCCGGGCAGGTAGTTGTAGTCGGGGGCCCGGAGGAACCCGAAGCCGTCCGGGAGGATCTCCAGGACGCCCTCGGCGAAGATCAGGCCGTTCTTCTCCGTCTGGGCCTCCAGGATCTTGAAGATCATCTCCTGCTTCCGGAGGCCGCTGGCCCCGACCACGTTGAGCGATCGGGCGATGGCTGTCAACTCGGCAATGGTTTTTTCTTTGAGTTCGGCGAGATTCATAGGGGTTCCTTTGGCGGATTCTGACGGTTCCCGCTCCCGGACCATCCGGGTGGGGCGCTCTGCAGCGCTGGGTGACATCACAATTCCTCAAACCCTTGACGAGCTCGGACTGGCGCCCCGCACACGGAGCAAGATAGAAGTTACACGGGGAGGCAACGCACTGTGTTACACCTGGATGGCGGCAAACTCACCTGTCGGGCCCGATAACGCTGCGGGCAATCGTGACCTTCGAACTCTCGAGGGTGGATACCTTCAGCGGGCAAATGTGAGGAATTCTCGAAGTTGGGCGTACTCTAGGGGTGGCCCCCGGCTTTGTCAAGCTTTTTTTGCCCCCGCAACCCAAGCAGTCTCCAGGGCGGCATAGACCCGAGCCACCTGCTCCTCCGTGCTGGCCAGGTCCCCGCCGTTGTCGATCACGAAGTCGGCCAGGGCGGCCTTGGCCGCCGTTGGCCACTGGGAGGAAAGCCGCTGCCGCGCTTCGGCCGGCGTGAGCCCCCGGGAGCGAGCCAGGCGGTCCACCTGGACGTCCTCCGGGGCCGCAACCACCACGATCTTGTGAAACCGCTCGCGCCGGCCGGTCTCCAGGATCAGGGCGGCGTCTACGATGCAGATCTTCCGGCCGGCCGCCTCGGCCGCGCGGATCTCATCCTCGCACGCCTCGCGGATCGCCGGGTGCATGATGGCCTCCAGGCGCCGTCGGGCTGACGCATCGGCGAACACCCGGGCGCCGACCCGGCCGCGATCAATGCGACCCGCCTCGTCCAGGACCCCGGACCCGAAGGCTTCCACGATTTGCCGGTGGCAGCGCTGGCCCGGCTCCTGGAGGGCGTGGGCGATGCGGTCGGCGTCCACGATGGCCGCCCCGCGCGCCGCAAACATCGCCGCCACGGTGGATTTGCCCGTGGCGATTCCCCCGGTCAGGCCGACCACCAGCACGGCCATTCCCCTCGTGATCGTCTCGTGACCATCCTCCGAACCGTCCTCACGACAGAGTTGGCTGGCTGAATTGCTGCACCAGCCGCGAGAACTCCAGCTCCCGAAACAGCTCCAGCAGGGCCGTGATGTCCGGCGCCTTCCGGGTCAGGTCCGCCACGACCCATGGGATGGGCAAGTCTCTCCGGATGGTGGCCAGCCGCTTGCTCAGTCGGGCCTGCTCCGCGTGCGCCAGCAGCGCCTCTCGCACCTTCGGCCTCGCCACCTCGGCCCTCCGCTCAAGCACCGCCTCGAGCGTCCCGAAGTGTTGCAGGAGATCCCTGGCCGTTTTCTCCCCCACCCCCGGAACGCCCGGGATGTTGTCGATGCTGTCTCCCATGAGGGCCAGGAGGTCCGGGAACTGCCCGGGGGAGATCCCGTACCGCTCTTGCACCTCGGCCGGGCCCCAGGTCCGCTCCTTCATCGTGTCGCGGACGACGATCCGCTCCCCAACCAACTGGAACAGGTCCTTGTCCCCTGAAACCAGGGTAACCCGGTATGCCTCGGCGGCGGCACGCATCGCCACGCTCCCGAGGACGTCATCTGCTTCCTCGGCAGGCATCATGAGGACCGGGACACGCATCGCCGCAAGCACCAGATGCACGTAGGGGATCTGTCGCGCCATGGCCTCCGGCATCTCGGGACGCTGGGCCTTGTATTCCGGGAACTCGTGGTGGCGGGCCGTCGGGCCCGGCCCATCGAAGGCCACGGCAACGGCATCCGGCTCCTCCTCGCGGAGCAACTTCAGGAGCATGGTGGTGAACCCCAGGATCGCGTGCGTGGGCGTGCCCTTCGAGTTGCTGAGGGGCGGCAGCGCGAAAAAGGCGCGATACAGGGAGGAGCTGCCGTCGACCAAGACCAAGCGCGGACCGTTCGCCATGAAGGCCCCTTGCCAATGTAAAACCGACAACGGACAACTGACAACGGACCAATTTCGATTAGTGAGCGGTTGTTCCGCCGCAGGCGGATCAGTTTCCCATTTGGAGTTGCCGCTTACCGCGTCAGCGGGAGGCGGACGTGCACCGTGGTGCCTCTGCCCTGCCCGCTCTCGATCGCCATCTGACCTCCGTGGGCGTCTGCGATCAACCGGGCGACAGCCAGGCCCAGGCCCAGGCCGGAGGCGGCCCGGCTCGCGCTCATGTCTCCCTGCGTGAACGGCTCCAAGAGGCGCGGGATGCGTTCCGCCGGAATCTCGCCTCGGGCATTGGTGACGCTCACCAGGAACGACGACTCGTCCAGCCTGGCCCGGATCACGACCTCCCCGCCCGGTTCGTTGAACTTGATGGCGTTCTCCACCAGGTTGAAGAAGAGGACGCGCAGGTGCTCCCCGTCCCCCAGAAGCGAGGGCAGCTCGGGGGCGCTCTCCACGCGAGCGGACACCTGCCGCTCCTCGCACTCCGGCGACAGCTCGGTCAGAATGTCCCGGAGCAAGTCTCCGAGGCTCAGGGGGAGGCGCTTCCCGGCGAGCTGGCTCCGGTCGGATTCCACGAAGACCAGCAGATTGGAGATCAGTCGTCCCAGGCGGACGGTGCCCATGCGGACGACCGCCAGGCTTTCCCGCTGCTTGCCCGAGAGTTGACCGAAGTGGTCCCCCAGCAGAAGCTCCAGCCATCCGCTCATGACGGTGAGGGGCGTGCGAAACTCGTGGGTGATGGCCGACAGGAGGTTCGACTTGATCTGGTCAAGCTCCCGAAGGCGGCGGTTCAACTCGTAGAGTTGAACGTTCTCCAGCCTGAGCCGCTGCTGCTCCAGGCCGCGCTTCACGATGTGAAAGATCTCGGCCAGGGTGAAGGGTTTGAGGATGTAGTCGTACGCGCCCCCTTTAAGGGCGCGCACCGCGGTCTCCACGGTCGCGCCTCCGGTCATGAGGATGAACAGAGTATCGGGGGCGCTCTCCCGCACCCGCTCCATCAACTGGATGCCGTCGATGTCCGGCATCCTCAGGTCCACGAGGAGCGCATCATAGGAGGTCTGCTGCAGGCGCTGCAACGCCTCTCGGCCCGATCCCGCCCCCGCGGCCCGGTAGCCCTCCAGGGCGAACGCCGTGACGAGCGAGGTCTGGAGCGCCTCCTCGTCATCCACGATCAGGATACTGGCCGCAGGGCGCTCCGCCGTCGGCGCGGAGAGATCTCGTGACATCTGGACACCCCTCTTCCTGCGTCATCCTTTCGTCGCGCGTTGACCGGCGGGGACTTCCTCACCGGAGGGTCGGGGGCTGCCATGCGAGCCGCCAGGCCCCGATCTCATGATGAGGAGCCTCGGTCGGAATCGCTCACGCCGACGAACTCCCAGTCGCCCAACGCCGCCTGAACGATCGCCAGAGCCGCCAGGGCCGCGGTCTCGGCCCGGAGGATCCGGGGGCCCAGGGAGACCAGGCGGGCGCCATGGGATCGGAGCCGTCCTACCTCGGCGGGGCTCAGGCCGCCCTCGCCCCCGACCAGGAGCGTGAGCGAGGAGCCGCCCCGCAGTTGCGCGCACGCGGCCAGCAGCGGCCGGCTCTCCCGGCCGGCGTCACACGCCAGGAGGGGTGTCTGCCCGGGATGGCTCAGGAGGAATGCGTCCAGGGTGCAGGCGGGAGCAACCTCGGGCAGGTCCCGCCTCCCGCACTGTTCCGCGGCCTCCTGCACGATCCGGAGCCAGCGCGACGACCGCGCGACGGATGCGCGGCGCACGCTGCGCTCGCCCTCCAGCGGGATGATGCGGGCCACCCCCAGCTCCGTCGCCTTGCCGACGATGAAGTCCATGGCCGGTCCCCGCGGGACGACTTGGGCCAGGGCAATCCGGAGGCGTGCGGGGGGCAGGCGCGGCGCCTCGCCGAGGATGCGGGCGGTCGCCCTGCGCGGGGTGGCCGTCGCCAGCGAGGCGATGAGTTCGCGGCCGGTCCCATCGAAGACCCACACCTGATCGCCCGGCCGGAGCCGGAGGACATGCGTTGCTTGATGGGCCTGACCGGGGGCGAATTCCACCCAGCCGTCGCGAATGCGCTCGGCGGAAACAAAAAACCTCCGGTGGTGAATCCTCGAATCGCTCACTCGCGGCGCCGGGCCAATGGAGAACCGAGAACGCATCCGCCCTTGGCGGAACAACCGGACAGGTCGAACCTCGTTGACCGGTTGTCAGTCGTCCGTTGTGAATTTGAAATTGAGGGATCAGTCGAAGAGCGCCTTCACCTTTTCCCAGAATCCCTCGACCAGGGGGCTGCCCGCGCCGTTCTCCAGGCGGGCATACTGCTCCAGCAGGTCGCGCTGCTTCGCCGTGAGGTGTGTGGGCACCTCCACGAAGATGCGGGCCACCAGATCGCCGCGGCCGTATCCCCGGACATTCGGCAGGCCCTTCCCCTTGACTCGGAATTCTGCTCCGGTCTGGCTTCCCGGCGGAATCCTGAGGACCGCCCGCCCGGAGATCGTGGGGATCTCCATCTGGGCCCCCAGGGCCGCCTGAGCAAAACTGATCGGGACCTCACAGTACAGGTCATCCCCGTGGCGGGTGAAGATAGGATGCTCCTGCACGGCGATGACGACGTACAGGTCTCCCGGCGGGCCACCCCGCACGCCCGCTTCCCCCTCGCCGGCCAGCTTGAGTCTCGTCCCCGTCTCTACGCCGGCCGGGATCTTCACCGTCAGGGTCCGTTCCGCCTTGACCTGGCCCAGCCCCCGACAGGTCTGACAGGGATGCTCGATGACCCGGCCCTCGCCGCGGCACTGGCCACAGGTCTGGCTGACCGTGAGGAACCCTTGGGAGTACCGGACCTGGCCCGTGCCCCGGCAGGCCCGACACAAGACCGGCTGGGATCCCGCCTTGGCCCCGGTTCCGCGGCAGGTGGGACAGGTGTCCAGCCGCGGGATGATGATCTCTTTCTCAACGCCGGTGGCCGCTTCCTCGAAGCGGATATCCAGATTGTAGCGCAGATCCGCTCCGCGTTGGGCGCCCCGGCTGTACCGGCCTGTCCGTCCGGTGAAGAAACCCTCGAAGATGTCGTCGAAGATGCTGCCGAACCCCGATTCGAATCCCCCGAACCCCTCGAAACCACGACCGGGCCCGGCCGCGCCGAACCGGTCGTAGGCCTGCCGCTTCTCGGCGTTGCCCAGGACCTCGTAGGCTTCGCCGATCTCCTTGAAGCGCTCCTCGGCAGATCGATCGCCAGGATTCTTGTCAGGGTGGTACTGGTGGGCCAGTTTGCGGTAGGCCTTCTTGATTTCCTCGGGACCGGCGTCGCGGGCGACCCCCAGGACCTCGTAATAGTCGCGCTTCTCACTCACGCCCGGGCGCCCTCATCGCCCCCGCCGCCACCCGGTTCGGAGGAGACGGCGCGAGACACCTTGACCATGGCCGGGCGGAGCACCCGGCCCTCGATGAGATATCCCTTTTGAATCTCTTCCACCACGAGACCGGCGTCCCCCTGGGAAGTTTCCACCTGGGCGACCGCCTGGTGATAGGCGGGGTCAAATGGCTGTCCCAGCGCCTCCATCGGCCTGACGCCCGCCTTCTCCAGGACGGACCGGAACAGGCGCGCGATCATCTCGATACCTTCGAGGAGGGGCGTTGAGCCGGCCTCGGCCCGCGCCGCACCCAGAGCGCGCTCCAGATTATCCAGGACAGGCAGGAAATCCAGGATCAGCCCCTCGTGCGCGAACTTCAGGAATTCCGCCTTCTCGCGGGAAATCCGTCTCTTGTAGTTCTCGAACTCCGCCTGGAGGCGCAGCAGGCGGTCCTGCAGCCGGTCCACCTCCTGCGCCTTGGCGGATAGGGCCTCGTGGAGGGCCGCGGGAGATCCGGCGGCGCCCTCAGTCGGTGGGACAGCCTCGGCGGGCGGCGCGGCGGCGACAGCGTCGGAAGGGGTCAGCGTGTCTGCGTGTTTCTGTTCCATGGCTCCAAACAGACAGAACGGGAGGACCCGTCGGGCCCTCCCGCTCGGCGAGGATCGGTCCCCGGCTATTCGGCCCGCTTCGTGAGGGCGCGACTCAAGAGCCTTGCCGTCGTCTCCACCAGGGCCACTGCCCGGCCGTAGTCCATCCGGGTGGGGCCCAGGACCCCGAGGACGCCCAGCAGCCGGTCGCCCCGGCGGTACGGAGCGGCGATCACGCTCAGCCCTTGGATCTCCCGCACCGGGATTTCACTGCCGATGAAGATCTTGAAATCCTCGCCCGTCAGGCACTCGTTCAGGATCTTCACCAGCTCCGATTTCTCCTCGAAGGCCGCGAACAGCGCCTTCATCTTGTCGATGTCGGCGAACTCGGGCTGGTCGGCGATGTGGGCCGCGCCCGCCACGTACACGTCGCCCTCCGGCTCGGCCTCCAGGGCCCTGGCCCCGAAGCGGAGGGCCCGCGCCAGCATCCGGTCGTACTGCGCCTTCTCCTCGGCCATCTGGATCAGCAAGAGGTCCCGCACCTCGTGCAGGCTGTGCCCCTGCAGGAGATCGGTGAGATACCGGGCGATCCGGTCGAGTTCATCCTGCGTCATCGCCTCATCCACGGCCACGACCTTGTGGTGGATGAGGCCCGCGTCCGCCAGCAGGATGACCAGGACCTGATCGCGGGCGAGCAGAACGAACTCCACCCGCCGGAACTGGCTTTCCTGGAAGCGGGGGGCCAGGACCACCGCCACGTACGGAGACAGGGCCGACAGAAGCTTCCCGGCCTCCCGCAGCAACTCTTCCACCTCGCCCATGGACGGACCCACGTGCCGCTCGATCCGCTGGACTTCGGCCCGGCTCAACTGGGGGCGGTCCATCAACGCATCCACATAGAAGCGATACCCCCTGTCCGTCGGGACTCGCCCGGCGGAGGTGTGCGGTTGGGCCAGGTATCCCAACTCCTCCAGGTCGGCCATGGTGGTGCGAATGGTCGCCGGGCTCAGCGAGAAGCCGTACCTGCGGGAGATGGTGCGGGACCCCACCGGCTCTGCCGTCCGGATGTAATCCAGCACGATGGCTCGAAGCACACCTTGGTGTCTGGCATTCAGCATTCGATGCACCTCGGCGGCCTGGCACTCTCACACGGAGAGTGCCAGTGTCACCCGACTATAGAGGAGGCCCTGGGCCTTGTCAAGAGGATGGGGCCTTCTCTCGTCTCCGGCCCAGCCGGAGACTAGGGCTGCGGCCGCTCGAGGAATAGACCATATGGATGGAAAGACCGGCCTCATCCATCGCAGAATAGCCTGGGTTGTTGCGTGGACGGAACAGGGCCCCATGCGAAAGGAGGCCGGTCAGTGCAGAAGCATCCCGATCCGCCCCCAACGCAGTGTAGCGGGGTGCGTCACCACGTAAGACACACCGTACAGTATCGAGTACAGGCTGTACAATGGTGAAACGTAAGGGTTATCCCCGTCAAGGTGTTCCACACAGTCGCCGCTTTCATCTCGCGGGAGTCCCGAGGAGCACGGGATCTCCCTGATGCGAATGGAGAAGTAAACAATAAAGGCCTTCCCCCTGATCTCGTGCACGTCCATGAAGCCCCACGCCCGGCTGTCCATGCTGTGATCGCGGTTGTCCCCCATCATGAAGAGCTTCCCGGGGGGGATGACGAGCGGACCCAGGTGCTCCGACTCCAGGCCCCTGAGCGAGGGCCCGTCCGAGTAGACGGCGTACGGCTCCTTCAGCGGGACCCCATCGATGAGGACCTGCCGGCCGCGGATCTCCAGCGTCTCCCCCGGGAGGCCGATCGCCCGCTTGACGAAGTCCCGGGTCTCGTCCTGGGGGAACTTGAAGACGATGATGTCTCCCCGCCGGATGGGTTCGAAGTAATAGATGAACTTGTTCACCAGGATGTGATCCCCGATCTGCAGGGTCGGCAACATCGAGCCCGAGGGGATCTTGAAGGCCTGCACGACGAAGGTCCGAATCACCAGGGCCAGCAAGACCGCGATGACCAGGGCCTCGCCATACTCCCGGAGGGCAGACCTCGGCGCCGGTGCTGGCGCCGCCTTCCCCGGCTCGACCTTCTGTTTATCCTGCGATGCTTTTCGCGCACTCACGTTCGCCTCTCCAGAGCCAACGGAAAACCGACAACTGACAAGCGGCCATTTCCGGTCATCGACCGGTTGTCCCGCCACAGGCGGATCGGTCTTCGATGTGAAACTCAGCTCTCTCCAATGCGCAGCAGGGCCATGAAGGCCTCCTGGGGGATCTCCACGCGGCCGACCTGCTTCATGCGGCGTTTGCCTTCCGCTTGCTTCTCCAGGAGCTTCCGCTTGCGTGTGATGTCACCCCCGTAGCACTTGGCCGTCACGGCCTTTCGCAAGGGAGCGATCCGCTCGCGCGCAATCACCTTGCTGCCGATGGCCGCCTGGATTACCACCTCGAACAACTGTCGGGGAATCAGTTCCCGCATTTTCTCCGCCAGCAGGCGCCCGCGGATCTGGGCCTGATCCCGATGGATGATGAAGGAGAGGGCGTCCACTGGCTCCCCGTTGACCAGGATATCCAGTTTGAGAAGAGGACTCTCTCGGTAGTCGAGGAAATCATAGTCGAACGAGGCGTACCCACGGCTGACCGACTTCAGCCGGTCGTAAAAGTCCAGGACGATCTCGTTCAGGGGTAGCTCATAGGCGATCAGCACCCGGCCATCCTGCAGGTACTCGATCCCCCGGTGAACGCCCCGCTTCTCCTGACAGAGGGTGAGGATCGCCCCCAGGTACTCGACCGGGGCCATGATAGAGGCGGTGATGAACGGCTCATCGAGCTTGAGGATCTCCTGCGGCGGGGGCAGCTTGCTGGGGTTCTCCACCTCCAGCACCTCGCCGTTGGTCCGAGTGACGCGATAGACGACGGTCGGGGCGGTGGTCAGCAGCGTCAGATTGAACTCCCGCTCCAATCGCTCCTGGACGATCTCCAGGTGAAGCAGGCCCAGGAATCCGCAGCGGAATCCGAACCCCAGCGCCAGCGACGTCTCGGGCTCGAACGAGAACGCGGCATCGTTCAACTGCAGCTTCTCCAGCGCCCCCTTGAGATTGAGATAGTCCTGGCTCTCCGCTGGATAGAGGCCCGCAAAGACCATGGGGCGGACCTCGCGAAATCCCGGAAGGGGCCGGTCTGTTGGGCGATCCGCCTCGGTCATCGTGTCCCCGACGCGGCTTAGCCGGACGTCCCGGATGCCGGCGATGACGTATCCGACCTCTCCGGCCATGAGACGTTCCACCGGCCGCAGGGCCGGGGTGAAGATCCCGACTTGGCCCACCTCGAAGACGTTTCCCGAAGACATCAGCCGAATCCGCATTCCGGGAGCCACGCTCCCCTCGTAGAGCCGGACATACACGATCACCCCCTGATAGTTGTCGAACCAGGAGTCGAAAATCAGGGCCTTGAGCGGGTTTGCCGGATTCCCCCGCGGCGGCGGAATCCGGGCCACGATTCCCTCCAGGATCTCCTCGATCCCCTGGCCGTACTTGGCGCTCACAAGGATGGCCTCGGCGCCGTCCAGCGCCAGGATATCCTCGATCTCGCCCCGCACCTTGGTCGGGTCGGCGTTCGGGAGGTCAATCTTGTTGATCACCGGAACGATGGTGAGGTTGTTCCGCATCGCCAGGTGGACGTTGGCCAAGGTCTGCGACTCCACCCCCTGGACGGCGTCAACGACCAAGAGGGCCCCCTCGCAGGCCGACAGGCTCCGCGACACCTCGTAGGTGAAGTCCACGTGGCCCGGCGTGTCGATCAGGTTCAGTTGATACTCCCGTCCGTCGGCGGCGCGGTGGCTCAGGCGGACCGCCTTGGCCTTGATGGTGATCCCCCGCTCCCGCTCCAGGTCCATGCTGTCCAGCACCTGTTCCGCCATCTGCCGGGCAGAGAGGGTCCCCGTCCGCTCCAGCAGGCGATCCGCCAGCGTGGATTTGCCGTGGTCGATGTGGGCGATGATGCAAAAATTCCGGATGTGGTCCATGAAGGGCGTTCAGGGTTCAACGTTCAAGGTTCGAGGTTCAACGTCGAGCGTCGCACATCGAACGTTGAACGGGGCGGCTGCGCCCCTACCAGTCGCGCTGGCGGACGAAGTCCACCAGGCGGTACAGGGCGTCGCAGGCCGGGGATGGTGGCAGCACCTCGAGCAGGGCGCGCCCTCGGGCCAGATACTCATCCACAAGGCGCATCGTGGCCGGCACGCCCTCGTACCGTTCCACCAAACCACGCAGTTGTGCAAGGTCCTCATCGCTGATGTACTCTCGCCTGGCCAGATCCTCTACCACGACCCGATCCGCGGTGGACGCGGTCCGCATGAGGTGAATCAACGGGTAGGTGATCTTTCCCTCCCGGAAATCGCTCCCCACGGGTTTCCCCAAACGCTCCTCGCGCGCGGTGTAATCCAGGGCGTCATCCACCAGTTGAAACCCGATACCGAGGTTGAGGCCAAAGGCCGCCATGGCCTCCGCGCTGGCCGGGGGGGCGGCGGCCACCAGCGCCCCGGCACGGGCGGCGGCCGACATCAGCGCGGCCGTCTTCCCGCTGACGATCCGGAGGTAATCCGCGTCGCCGATCTTCAGGTCGCGCAGGAGCTGCAACTGGAGGACTTCCCCCTCGATCATCGCGACCGTAGCGTCGGCGAAGGCCTGCAGGATGCGCATGTCTCCGTCGGCAACCAGGATCTGGATCGCCCGGGAGAACAGGAAATCACCCGCCAGCACCGACACATCGGAGCCCCAGAGCGCCGCCGCCGAAGGCCGGCCGCGCCGCTTGGCGGAATGGTCCACGATATCATCGTGGACCAGGGTGGCCGCGTGCATCATCTCGGCGACCGAGGCCAGTGTCACGATGCGCCCCCGCTGCTCGGCGCCGCAGGCCCGGGCCGCCAGGAGCAGCAGCGCCGGTCGGATCCGCTTGCCCCCTGAGCTCAGGGCATAGCTTGCCACCGCCGAGAGAAGGACTCCGCTGTCCTGCGCAGGCTCCTGCAGCCGATCCTCGACTGCGGAGAGCTCCGCAGCGACGACGCCGAACAATCCATTTTGCGTCCCCGAGGTGATCATCGCCTCAAGCCATTCCGACAAAAACCGACAACGGATCACGGGACCACGGACAGTTCCAATTGAAAACGGACAACGAAAAACCGGTCATTTCCATTCAGTGGTCAGTTGTCAGTGGTCCGTAGTCCGTAGCCAGTCTTGGCTTTCCCGCCGCCGGGCAGGCGGAGCAGTATATCGCATAGCCACGGCGGGCTTTCAAGCGGAAAAGCCCTGGCAGCGCATCCAATCGGGCCGCGTGTGCACTACGGGTAATGACCACAAGGGAGCGGCCCGTCTCCAGCAGTCGTCGGACCCGATCCACCCCATCCGGCGATCCGGGGCCGAGAGAAGTCACCGAGTGGTCGGCATAGAATACAATGGTTGGCGCGTTCAGTCCATAGACCACCAGCGTCCCCTGCCCCCCGAGGATCTGTCGCGCGTCTTCCGCGAATTCCCGCAGCGGCCCCTGGACAATGGCGTACACCCGAGGCGCGACCACCCCCTCGCCTGTAAAGATGAGGGCACTCATCATGGCCGCCAGGATAGCCGCGCGTCGAATCCCCTTGGCCAAGAGACCTGCGGCCGTGCCCACAGCCACGAGCCCGGCCAGCCACCACGCCACGCCAACCGGTACGGCAACGCCGTCGAGGAGACCACCCGTCCGCGGCCGGAGAGCATCCAGGATCCAGGGGACCGCCGCGAACCCCAGGGCGAGCGCCGCGCCCGTCAGGGCGATGAGGCACAACCCAAGCCCGTCAAGCCAGCGCGGCACTCGACCCGCGCCAAGCGACCACGGACCACCGATCACTGACAACGAGCCATGGGTAGCGGTTGACCGGTTGTTCCGCCAGAGTGGGATCGGTTTTCCATTTGAAATTCCGCAGCCCCCAACCAAGAGAGCCATCGCCGGAAAAGCCGGAAACAGGTAGCTAGGCAGTTTCGTGCCCGCGAACGAAAAGAAGATGAAGACGCCGATCGCCCAACAGGCGCAGGCCAGCAGCAAACGATCGGCACGCTCTCGCGCCTGGCGGCGGCGAGCCACCGCGCCGGCCTGCCAGATGGCTCGAGGCAGAAAGCCGCTCCAGGGAAAGAATCCGACGAGGGCAACAGGAAGGTAGAACCAGAGGGGACCCGCATGGCTCGAGATCACCCCCGTGTAGCGGGTCACGTGATGCTTGATGACAAAGCCCTGGACAAAGGCCCAGCCATTGGCTGCCAGGACGAGGACGTACCATGGGATGGTGATGGCGGCGAACAGGGCCAGTCCCTGCCAGGGGAGCAGCCGGATGAGCCCGCGCCGCAGCTCGCGAAGGACGAGGAGCGCTCCGCCCAGCGCCATGCCGGGGATCACGAGACCCACGGGCCCCTTCACCAGGACGGCCAGCCCCATGGCCGCCCATCCCATCATCGCCCAATGCCTCCCCCTCTCTGGCGAGTCCGAGAGCGCCTCGACGCCCGCCAGGATCGCCAGCGTCACGAACAGGGTCAGGAGCATGTCGGTGACGGCGGCGCGGGCCAGGAGGGCGGTGAGCAGGTTCGTCATGAACGCCAGGCCTGCCAGGAGGTCCGCGGCTGGCCCGAACCAGCGCCTGGCCGCCCGCGCGATGACGAGGACCAGGATCACGGCGGCGAGGGCGGACCAGAAGCGCACGGCGAATTCCGTGACACCGAAGACCCGATACGTCAGTGTGATGAGCCAATAGAACAGGATGGGTTTGTCGAAACGAGGCTGGCCGTTGAAGTGGGGGGTGACCCAGTCCCCGGTCCCCAGCATCTCCCGGGCGGCCTGGGCGTAGGCCGGCTCGTCCGCGTCGAAGAGCCCGGGCGTCCCGAGCCGGAAGAAGAAGAGCGTCCCCGACAGCAGGAGGAGCGCCAGGAAGGTCGCGGTCCCTCTTCGACGATCCGCCGAGGCAGGGAGAACAGAGGAGGGATTCACTGGCCCAAGCAGGACAAAACCAATGGAAAACGGACAACGGACAACCGACAACCGGGCGACGAAAGGTGCAAGGAGGTCACTTGCCTAGTCCTCTTGTCGTCAGCATGCAGCAGTAAACCGCGTCCTTACGCCGACGGAAAAAGGGCAGTCGGCTGCTCGCAACCGACCACTTCCGTTCCTGGGCCGGCTGTCGGTTGTCGGTTTCCCCTTGTGAAATGCGCGCTAGCGCGCCCGGTGCATCGTCTCCGAGCACACATCCCAGACCATGAACCGAATCGGTGGTGCCTGGGCCAGCAGGAACGGGGTGGAGGACACGAGCCTCACAGGGGGCGCCCCGCTGGGAAGGGCGGCGTTCTGGGACGCGCTACCGCTGTCGCCCGGTTCCTGAAACTGGTACTGGTAGAACAGATCGAAGCGGGCCTCGCGCCCCGTCGGCCGCAGGGCCAGTTGAAAGGGGGTGGAGCCCATCATGCCGAGGATGAGGTCTCGCGCCGCCGCGCTGGCCTCGGTCA
>Ga0181527_1000052_pt1 | contig 119765 bp, 106 predicted proteins | sample PEATcosm2014_Bin_30_FD_119762 | JGI IMG/M metagenome (GOLD analysis project Ga0181527, IMG submission 119762) | Peatland microbial communities from MTU Mesocosm Facility, Houghton, MI, USA - PEATcosm2014_Bin06_60_metaG | ecosystem: Environmental > Terrestrial > Soil > Wetlands > Peat | place...
ATGCTGTCACATGTGACTATCTCTCCGAGAAACCGGCCCCGTACCTCCAACACCTCTACAGACCCCTCCGCCCCGCCTGGGATCAAGGTCCCCGACTCCTTGAAGCCATCCGACGGGCGCTTCGGGAGCGGGCCTTCCAAGGTCCGCCCTGATCAGGTGGCCGCCTTGGTCGCCGCCGCGCCTACGTACCTCGGCACCAGCCACCGCCAGGCGCCGGTCCGATCCGTGGTGGGAAGGCTGCGCGCGGGCCTGCGCGAGCTGTTCGACCTTCCAGACGGCCACGAGGTCGTCCTGGGCAACGGCGGAACCACCTGTTTCTGGGACGTGGCCACGTTCTGCCTGATCGAGAATCGCAGCCAGCACCTGAGCTTCGGCGAGTTCTCCTCGAGGTTCGCCGCGGCGGCAAAGGCCGCGTCGCACCTGGAGGACCCCGAGGTGATCACCTCGGCCCCGGGGACCCATCCCGAGCCGGTTCCGAGCACAGAGGTGGACCTGTACGCGCTCACCCACAACGAGACCTCGACCGGGGTGGCCATGGAGATCCGCAGGCCCGCGGGTGCCACATCCGCCGCCGGCGGTGAGGGCATAGTGGCTGTGGACGCCACCTCGGCCGCAGCCGGCCTTCGAGTCGACCCGGCGCAGTTCGACGCGTACTACTTCGCTCCGCAGAAATGCTTCGCCTCCGACGGCGGGCTGTGGACGGCGCTCCTGTCGCCGGCCGCGATCGCACGCGTCGAGCGCATCAAGTCCTCGCGACGCTTCGTCCCGGCCTCGTTGGACTTGAAGATCGCGTTGGACAACTCCCACCTCGACCAGACCTACAACACGCCGGCGCTTGCCACCCTCTTCATGTTCACCGAGCAGGTCGAGTGGATGCTCCGAAACGGCGGGCTCGAGTGGGCGGCGAGCCGCTGCGACCGCTCGGCAGAGATCCTCTACACCTGGGCAGAGCAGTCAGACTTCGCTACGCCTTTCGTGGGCAAGCCCTCGCAGCGAAGCCACGTCGTCGGGACGATCGACTTTGTCGACGAAGTCGACGCAGCCCAGGTGGCGAAGGTGCTACGCGCGAACGGGATCGTGGACACCGAGCCCTACAGGAAGCTCGGACGCAACCAGTTGCGCATCGCGATGTTCCCCGCCATCGAGCCGGACGACGTCGCCGCCCTGTGCGCCTGCATCAACCACGTGGTCGGCGCGCTCGCCAGCTGACCGAGACCGGGCCGGGCTCCGCTCAAGTGGCGGGGCTCACCGAGCTCATGTTGAAGTCTGCCACCCGCAACGCCGGCATCGCCGTGCGGGACAGCCATTCCCCCCACTCGCGGCTGAAGGCGCGCTCGCTGCGCGATGCTTCGACGGTGCGCGCCAGCACGTCGACCGGGCTCTCGTTGAACCGGAAGTTGTTCACCGCGCCCGTGACCTCGCCGTGCTCGACCATGTAGACGCCGTCGCGCGTCAGCCCCGTCAGAAGAAGCGTCTGGGAGTCGACCTCGCGTATGTACCAGAGGCACGTGAGCAGCAACGCCCGATCGGTTCGTGAGACGAGCTCTTCGAGCGAAGCGGCGGCGCCGAGGAGCTCCAAGGTCAGATTGTCCACGGCGTACGCAGGATCGGTCCCAGATCGCGCCGCTGCCGCGCGGTGGTACTGGAGCCGGGCCAGGCGGCCGGCGGAGATCCAGGTCGTGCGCCCGATCTCCGCGCCGTTGTCGAAGACCGACACGTCGGCAGAAGACGCGGGGGTGATGACGAAGGGCGCGCACTCGAGCCCCGGCTCGCCCGGGTCGCCGCGAAGCTCGAACGGTAGCGACGACAGGGACTCACCCACCTTGGTGGCGCCACCCGGGGCCGAGAAGACGCTCCTGCCGTCCTCGGCGTCGCGCCCCGACATCGCCTCCGAAAGCATCACGACCAGGTCCGCCACCGCGTCCGGAGGAAGGATCGTCTCGTAGCGCCCGGCGGGGAGCTCGATGCGCCTCTGCGCCCATGAGAGCCTGCGCACCAGGCGCTCCTCCAGTGCCAGGAGGTCCACGTCGTCGAACCACGCCGTCGCTGCCCCGGCCCAGGCCGAGCTCGTTCCGTCGTCGCTTCGTGCCACGAGCTCGAGGGTGCCTCCCGGTTGCACGTGACGTCGCCTCAGGCCGGTCGACGAGCCCAGGTAGACGGTGGAGACCTGATGGGTGGCGAACCCGGCGAGGACCCGGCCCGCCGCCCGGGCACGCTCGAACGCGCCGGCCAACCCACCGACGACCTCGGTGAGAACCGACGCGCCGGTGGATACCGCGGGCTGGGTGAAACTCGGATCAGCCTCAGCCGGCGTGACGAGAGGCGCTTCGTCCTCGGCAGCGGATGCGCGCTTCGCGTCGGCTTCGCTCACCGACACGAGCTCGTCGATCTCCGACGCGTCGCCGACACCGCTCCGGCTCGCGACGCCCACGGCGACACCGTCACCCGATCCCATGAAGCTGACCACACTCATGTTCCGTTGCTTGCGCGTACCGTTCGTGGTCGTCGTGTTCCTCGCGAAGCGGACGTCGGCCTCGCTCGAGTCGGACACGATGACGATGCAGCCCTCTGTCGCGCGCGACGCCGAGAGTGCGCGCTCGACGACCTCCTGGGCCGGTGAGAGGCGCCCGTGTCGTCCCATGGCTCAGAGCCTGGCCTCGGCCCGGGCGTTCAACACTCGCACGGAGCGAAACAGCGCAGACGGACAACCGTGGCTCACCGGCGCCACCTGGCCGGGCTGGCCCTTTCCGCAGTTGAACGCCCCGCCGAGAACAAAGGTGGAGCTGCCGCCGACCGCCTCCATGGATCCCCAGAAGTCGGTGGTGCGCGCCTGGTAGGCCACGTCGCGAAGCTGCCCCGCGAGGCGACCCTTCTCGATCAGGTAGAAGCGCTGGCCGGTGAACTGGAAGTTGTAGCGCTGCATGTCTATGGACCAGCTCTTGTCCCCGACCACGTAGATCCCGCGACCGACCGCCGAGACGAGTTCCTCGGTGCGGGGTCCCTCACCCGCAACAGGCTCGAGCGACACGTTCGCCATCCGCTGGATCGGCACGTGCATCGGTGAGTCGGCGAACGCGCAGCCGTTGGAACGCCCGAGCCCGTTCTCCGCCGCCATGCGACGGTCGAGCTGATAGCCGACGAGCACCCCGTCGCGCACTATGTCGAAGGACTGGGCTTCGACTCCCTCGTCGTCGTAGGCGACGGTCGCCAGCCCGTGAGGAACCGTCCGATCACCCGTCACGTGCATGACCGGTGAGCCATAGCGCAGGCTGCCCAGCTTGTCGAAGGTGGCGAAGGAGGTACCAGCGTATGCGGCCTCGTAGCCGAGCGCACGGTCCAGCTCGGTGGCGTGGCCGACCGACTCGTGGATCGCTAGCCACAGGTTGGACGGGTCGATCACGAGGTCGTAGGTGCCGGCCTCGACCGACGGCGAGCGCATTTTCTCCGCCAGCAGCTCCGGAACGCGAGCCAATTCGTCGTCCCAGGCCCACCCGTCGCCGGTGGCGTACTCCCAGCCTCGCCCCGTCGGCGGGGCGAGGCTCCGCATCGATTCGAAGGAGCCTGTCTGCGAATCGACCGCGAACGCCTCGAAGACCGGACGCACACGCACCCGGCGCTGGGTGGTGACCGTGCCAGCGAGGTTGGCGAAATGCTTGTCCTCCGTCACCGCGAGCACCGCGGCCTCGGCGTGGTCGACCCCTGGGGCTGCGAGCAAGCGCCTGCTCCAATCCTCGAGCAGTGCCACCTTGTCCGCCAGTGGCACCTCCACCGGATCGACCTCGTACGCCGAGCTCCACACTCGAGCACCGTGAACAGGCTCCTCTGCGAGCACCACTGGCACCGCGAGCGCCGAGGAGGTCGCCTCTGCGATCGCGCAGGCCTCGTCTGCCAGACCAGCAGACGCCTCGGGGGTGAGCTCGACCGTGGCTGCGAAGCCTTGCGATCCCCGCCGAAGCACCCTCAAGCCCACCGCGAGCTCGGTGTCGTCGACGGTGGTCTCCACCTTCGCGTCGCGCAGCACCACGAGTTGGGAGCGGATGTGCTCCACGCGCACCTCCGCGTCGCTGGTCCCGAGCTGTCGCGCCCGCCCGAGCGCGGCGTCGCAGAGCGCGTCGAGTGCCAGCGCGGCGAAGCTCGGGTGATCAGCCACCCGAAACGTCTTGGACGCGTTCGCGCCCTGCGGAGACGAACGGCATCATCGCCCGAAGCTGGGCTCCGACCTTCTCGATCGGGTGGGCGGCGCCCGCGGCGCGAAGCTCGTTGAAGCGCTTGCGACCTGACCGGTTCTCGGCGATCCACTCTTGCGCAAAGGCTCCCGAACGGATGTCATCGAGGACACGACGCATCGTCTCGCGCACGCGCTCGTCGATGACGCGCGGCCCTCTGGTCAAGTCCCCGTACTCTGCGGTGTCCGATATCGAGTACCGCATCCCGGCGATGCCCTGCTCGTACATGAGGTCGACGATGAGCTTCAGCTCGTGCAGACACTCGAAGTAGGCCGACTCGGGCTGGTAGCCCGCTTCCACCAGGGTCTCGAAACCAGCCTGCACCAGCGAGGTCATACCGCCACAGAGCACCACTTGCTCGCCGAAGAGGTCGGTCTCGGTCTCCTCGGCGAACGTCGTGTCGAGCACTCCCGCTCGCGTCGCGCCCAGCGCGTGCGCGTACGAGAGCGCAAGGTCGTGCGCCTTGCCGGAGGCGTCCTGGGAGACCGCCACGAGCGACGGGACACCTGCGCCCTCGGTGAACGTCCGCCGCACCAGATGCCCGGGGCCCTTCGGAGCCACCATGGCCACGTCGACTCCCGGAGGCGGCACGATCTGGCCGAAACGGATGTTGAATCCATGGGCGAAGAACAACGCATCACCCGGGTGCAGTGCCGGCGCGATCTCGGCGTCGTAGACGGCCTTCTGCTCGGTGTCCGGCAGCAGCAACATGACGAGATCGCCCTCGCTCGCCGCGTCTGCAACCGGTAGCACCCGCAATCCCGCGGACTGTGCCTTCTTCGTCGACGCGGATCCCGGACGGAGCCCGACACGAACGTCCACCTTTGAATCCGCCAGGTTCAGCGCGTGCGCGTGACCTTGGGACCCGTAGCCGATGATCGCCACCTTGCGGTGGTGCACCAGGGTCGCGTCTGCATCGGACTCGTAGTACAGCTTGGCCATCTCAGCGCTTCCTCTCTCGTTGCCGGGGACTCAGCCCGTTGCCGGGGACTCAGCCCGTTGCCGGGGACTCAGCCCGTTGCCGGGACTCAGCCCGCCTCGTCGTCCTCCCCGCCTCGCACCGCGCGTAGCCGAGCGGCCCGGCGTGTCAGCTTAGGCAGCGCCACCCGGCCCGTCCGCTGGAGCTCGGTGATGCCGAAGGGCCGGATCAGCGCCTCGAAGTCGTCGAGCTTGCTCGGTGGACCGGCGAGCAAGACGGTCATCGCGTCGAGCCCGACGTCCACGATCGTGCCCTCGAACACGCCGACGAGCGCGATGACCTGGCCCCTGTCGGCCGGCGTGGCATGCACCGTGGCGAGCAGCAGCTCGCGCTCGGTCGCCTCTTCGGGAGCCAGCTCGGCTATCTCGACCACGTTCACCAACTTGTCGAGCTGGCGCACGATCTGATCGAGGGGCGCGGACTCCACGTCCACCACGATCGTGATACGACTGAAACGCTCGTCGTGAGTGGGGGCGACCGCCAACGAGTAGATGTTGAACCCGCGGCGGCTGAACAACCCTGCCACACGCGCCAACACCCCGGCTTTGTTCTCTACTCGTGCAAAAACGATGTGGTGTCGCACAGGCGCCTTCATCTGCCGCCCTCCCCTTCTGTCGGCCCCACGATGATGTCGTCGTTCGACGCTCCCGCGGGGACCATCGGGTACACCTTCTCGAAGGCGTCGGTACGAAAGTCCACGACCACAGGTCGGTCGTCGACACCGTTCGCCTTCTCTATGGCGGGGGCGACCTCCTCGGCGCTCTCCACGCGGATCCCCACCGCCCCCATCGCCTCGGCCCATTTCACATAGTCCGGCAGGTCCGGCGAGAGGTACACCTCGGAGTAGCGCTCCTCGTAGAAGAGCTCCTGCCATTGGCGAACCATGCCGAGGTAGGCGTTGTTCAAGATGGCGATTTTCACCGGGATGCGCTCGGCCGAGGCAGTGACGAGCTCCTGGGCGGTCATCTGGAAGCAACCGTCACCGTCGATCGTCCACACCATCTTCCCCGGGCGACCGACCTTCGCCCCGATGGAGGCTGGCACAGCGAATCCCATCGTCCCAGCTCCACCGGAATTGACCCAGGTGTAGGGGTAGTCGAAGCGCCAATACTGCGATGCCCACATCTGGTGCTGGCCCACCCCGGAGACCAGGATCGTGTCGTCGGGTGTCATGTCCCGAAGCGTCTCGACGACGTACTGGGGTTTCAAGGCCCCGCCCTCCTCCTGGCGGTAGGTGAGGGGGAACTGCTTCTGCCACGCCCGGATCTGCTCCATCCAGGGCCCGAGGTCCGGACGAACCGACGCTGGGCTGTCAGAAGCGGCCGCGCCAGCTTCCTCCTTGGCCGGGTCGGCGAGCCCGAGCGCTTCGAGCGACTTGAGGAGCTCTGCGATCACCCTGCGTGCGTCCCCTGCTATCTGGACCTCCGCTTGGCGGACCTTCCCCAGCTCCGCGGGGTCCACGTCGACGTGGATGACCTTCGCCTCCGGGGCAAACGCGTCGACCTTCCCGGTCACCCGGTCGTCGAAGCGCGCCCCCAGGGCCACGAGCAGGTCTGCGTGCTGAATGGCCGTGACCGCCGTGTAGTTGCCGTGCATCCCGGGCATGCCCAGGGCGAGCGGGTGCGAGTCGGGGAAGGCTCCGCGCGCCATCAAAGTCGTGACGACCGGGATCCCGGTGCGTTGCGCGAGCTCCTTGAGCTCGTCCGCGGCATGCGCTTTCAGGATCCCGCCGCCCGCGTAGATCACCGGCCGGCTGGCACGGAGGATCAGCTTGGCCGCCTCGCGCACCTCACGGGGATCACCCTCGGTCGCCGGATGGTAGCCGGGAAGGTCGAGCTCAGCCGCCGACGATGGCCAATACCAGTTCATCTGCGCGTTGGCCACGTCCTTCGGCACATCGACCAACACGGGCCCGGGCCGACCCGTGGTCGCCACCTCGAAGGCCTCGGCAACGATCCTCGGGATGTCCTGCGCGTCGGTGACGAGCCAGTTGTGCTTCGTGACGTCCATCGTCACACCGGTGATCGGGCATTCCTGAAAGGCGTCGGTGCCGATCGATCCGGTAGCCACCTGCCCGGTGATCACGACGATCGGTATCGAGTCCATCGCGGCGTCTGCGAGAGGGGTGACGATGTTCGTCGCTCCGGGCCCTGAGGTGACCATCGCCACACCCGGGCGTCCGGTCACGTGCGCGTAACCCTCTGCCATGTGCCCCGCCCCCTGCTCGTGGCGCACCAGGATGTGGCGGATCGGCGAATCGAGGATCGGGTCGTAGACGGGGAGGATCGCCCCGCCGGGCAGGCCGAAGATGACCTCCACGTCCTTCATCTCCAGACTCTTGATCAAGGCCTGGGCCCCTGTCAGTCGCATTGGTCGTTCGCCTTTCTTGAATTGGACTCGGAATTGAAACGACCTCCCGGCTGGGAGGTCGCAAGGCGCACGGAGCCGTGGGCGCGGCTACGTGCGCTTCGTCACTACTACCAGAGTGAGGATCGTGGCGGTCCTTCGCATCGCCCGACAGTCTGCCACGCCGACGGTCGTCAGGCAAGGGCCGGTTCGACATGTCGGTCGAGCGCGCGCCGAGCGAGGAGGGGAAGTTCTCGCTACGCTCGCGCCCTCTGAAGCACAGAGAACCGGGCGGACGAGCAGCCTCCGGCGGGATCAGCGCAAGCCACATCGAGAACCACCGTGCGAGCGCACGGAGGAAGAGCAGAAGGAACGCAGATGCCCGAGATCAGCTCTCACCCCCCCGGCACCCCGTCGTGGGTCGACGTGGCCAGGCGCGATCCGGCCGCCTCGAACGCCTTCTACTGCGAGCTCTTCGGCTGGGAAGCCGACGACCAGGGGCCCGACACCGGGCACTACGTCGTGTTCCGCAAGCACGGCAAGATGGTGGCCGGCGGCGCCCCGATCATGATGGATGGCCAGCCTCCAGCGTGGATCACCTACGTCGGAGTCGACCACGCCGATGCCACCGTCGAGATGGCCAAGAAGGCGGGGGCCAAAGTGTTCGTAGAGCCCACGGACGTGATGGACCTCGGGCGAATGGCGGTGTTCGCCGACCCCACGGGCGCTGCACTCGCCGTCTGGCAGCCCAAGGACCACAAGGGGGCCGAGCTAGCCGACGAGCCGGGGACCTTCTGCTGGAACGAGCTGGACACTCGTGACGTACCCACGGCCAAGTCCTTCTACGCCGACGTGTTCGGCTGGCAGCCGAACGACATGCACATGAGCGCGATGACCTACACCGAATGGAAGGTCGGCGACCGGCCCGTGGCGGGAATGATGCAGATGCCCGAGATGGTGCCGGCCGATGTCCCTGCGCACTGGCTCGTGTACTTCGCCGTGGACGACTGTGACGCCACGGTCTCGAAGGCCACCGTTCTCGGGGCGACCACATTGGTCCCGGCGACCGACATCCCGCCCGGACGCTTCGCCGTGCTCAACGACCCGGGTGGTGCCGTGTTCGCGGTCATGAAGACGAAGCCTCCGGCATAGAAGCCCCACACAGTCAGGGTTCGGTGACGGCTCCGCGCTCCGCGCCGGTGACCAGGCGCGCGTACTTGGCGAGAACTCCCGTCGCGTAGCGGGGCTCGGGGAGCTTCCAGAGCTGGCGACGCCGCGACAACTCGGCGTCGTCGAGTCGTATGTCGATGCGCTTGGCAGGAACGTCGATGACGATGCGATCACCGTCGGCCACGAACGCTATGGGCCCGCCGTCGACCGCCTCGGGGGCCACGTGGCCCACGCAAAGGCCATGCGTGCCACCCGAGAATCGCCCGTCGGTCACCAGAGCGCAGTCAGCTCCACGTCCGATCCCCGTCATCGCGCCGGTCACCGCCAGCATCTCGCGCATGCCCGGCCCGCCCTTGGGGCCTTCGTAGCGGATGACGACCACCGTGCCCGGTTCGATGGCACCCGCGAGGATGGCCTCGAGAGCGCCTCGTTCACCGTCGAAGACGCGCGCAGTACCCTCGAAGCGCTCTTCGTCGAGTCCCGCCACCTTCACCACCGAGCCGTTCGGAGCGAGCGATCCCCTGAGCACGGCTATGCCGCCCTCGGCGTGGATCGGGTCCGACAACCGGTGGATGACCTCACCGTCCGGAGCAGGTGAGTCCATCAGGGCGAGGTTCTCCGCGACGCTTCTCCCGCTCACGGTCAGGCACTCGCCGTGGAGGAGCCCGGCATCGAGCAGCTCGGACATGACCACCGGGATGCCCCCGACCCGGTCGATGTCGCTCATGTGGTAGCGGCCGTGCGGTTTCGTGTCGGCGATGTGAGGCACCCTTGCAGCGATCCGGTTGAAGTCGTCCAAAGACAGCTCGACGCGCGCCTCGTTTGCGATGGCCAGCAGGTGCAACACGGCGTTGGTGGAGCCGCCGAGAGCCATGACGACCACGATCGCGTTCTCGAAAGCCTCACGCGTCATGATCTGACGCGGGCGGATCCCTGAGCGCAGCAGCTCCACCACGGCACGACCAGACTCCTGGGCGAATCCGTCCCGGCGCCCGTCGACGGCAGAGGGCGACGCCGAACCGGGAAGCGACATGCCCAGCGCTTCCGCCACGGAAGCCATGGTGTTAGCGGTGAACATCCCCGCGCAAGAGCCCACGCTGGGACACGCGTTGTGTTCGATCAGCGAGAGCTCCGCGTCGGACAGGGCTCCCATGGCATGCGCGCCCACCGCCTCGAAAACGCTCACGATGTCCAAGGCCTCGTCCCCCGAGTGGCCCGGGAGGATGGTGCCTCCGTAGAGGAACACCGAGGGGAGGTCGAGACGGGCGGCGGCCATGAGCATGCCCGGTAGAGACTTGTCACAGCCGGCGAGGGTGACCATCGCGTCGAAGCGCTCGGCGTGCATCATCGTCTCGATCGAATCGCAAATCACCTCGCGCGACACGAGCGACGCGCGCATCCCCTCGTGGCCCATCGAGATGCCGTCGGACACGGCGATGGTGACGAACTCGATCGGGTATCCACCCGATTCGGCGACCCCCTCCTTGGCGCGCTTTGCCAGGCGATCCAAGGACATGTTGCAGGGGGTGACCTCGTTCCACGAGGAGGCCACCGCCACCTGAGGCTTGTCCCAGTCCTCGTCGGTCATCCCGACCGCGCGCAGCATCGCGCGCGCCGGTGCCCGGGTGGCGCCGTCGGTCACCTCCCAGCTACGGATCTTCATCCCGTGCGGGCCCGTGACCTCCGCGGTAATGGGGTCTTCAACCATGTCCCGAGAGGTTAGAACGTGCAAAAGGAACCGGGGTCAGCCTCGCAAGCGGCAGAGCTCTGCGGCGACCTCCTTGCCGTTCGCCCTCTTGTCGGTCGCTTGCATCACAAGACCCGTGAAGAAGCCGACCAGCTTGTCCTCGCCCTGGCAGTAGCGCTCCCACTCCCCGGGGTGCGCAGACACCACTTCGGCGACAGCCGCTGCCACCGTGTCGGCACCGAGCGCCTCGAAGCCTTGGCGCCTGGCGATGTCCGCCGGGTGGCCCCCGCTCTCGAGAGTCTCGGCGAGCACGGCCTTGGCCTGAGTGGGCGTGAGCTTGCCTTCCTGCTCCATTCGCAGAAGGGCTGCGTAGGCGGCAGGGTCGACCTCGCGTGCCCGGTCCGCGTCGGCGGCAGCCTCGTTGGCCGTGCGGGCGAGGGCGAGGGGCGCGTCGATGCCCGAGGAGACCGCCTCCACGACGAGCATGTCGAGCCCGAGTGCCACGACCGTGGCGATCTGGTCGACCTGTGCGGCAGTGGGCCCGCGCGCTCCGAGCAGCTCGGTGAGCTTGACCCGACGCTCTGCGGGCATAGAGGGAAGAGAGACCGCGACCTCGTGCTGCCACTCGGGATCGGGGGCCACAGGGACCAGGTCGGGCTCGGGGAAGTAGCGGTAGTCGAACGCCTCTTCCTTCGACCGCAGCGCCACGGTCTTCTGGGCCTCCTCGTCCCAGTGACGGGTCTGTTGGAGGACGGGCTCGCCGGATTCGAGCAACGCCACCTGGCGCTCGGTCTCGTACTCGATCGCCCTGGCGAGAGAGCGCAAGGAGTTCACGTTCTTGATCTCGCACCGGGTGCCCAGTTCATCGGTTCTGTCCGCGCGCACCGACACGTTGGCGTCGACTCGAAGCGAACCCTCCTCCATGCGCCCGTCCGAAGCCCTTATCGCCATGAGGATCGCCCGCAGCTCCTCCACGTATCGGCGGGCCTGCACGGCCGAGTAGATGTCGGGCGCGGAAACGATCTCGACGAGAGGGACCCCGGCGCGGTTGTAGTCGACAAGAGCATGGTCTGCATCATGGATGCGGCCACCCCCGCCCATGTGCGAGGTCTTGCCCGTATCTTCCTCCAGGTGGGCGCGCACGATTCCGACCCGTTGCCCGTCTGGCAGCTCGAGCCACCCGTTCACGTTGATGGGCTCGTCGTACTGGCTTATCTGGTAGTCCTTCGGCATGTCCGGGTAGAAGTAGTTCTTCCGGTGGAACAGCGAGGGCCGGATCTCGCAGTGAAGAGCGTTGCCGATGGCCATCGCCATCTCCACGGCCTTCACGTTCAACACCGGGAGGGATCCCGGAAGACCCAGGCAGACCGGACATATGTTGGTGTTCGGCTCGTCACCGAAGGCGTTGCGGCACCCGCAGAACAGCTTCGTGACCGTCTTGAGCTCGCAGTGCACCTCGAGCCCCACGACCGGTCCCCACCCCTTGGTGCTCATCGTTCGCCTCGGGCCGAGGTCCGGCTCCCGCCGATCGTGGTCGCGCAGATCTGCGGCAGCACCGCGGCCGGTGCCGCGCTCTCGATCACAGCAGCCGCCTGGAACATTGACATCTCCCCCAGCGCCGGTGCCAACAGCTGCACCCCTACCGGCAGGCCGAGATCGTCGACACCGAAGGGCACGCTGATCGCCGGGTGCCCCGCAAGGTTGGTAGGGACCGTGCAAACGTCCGAGAGGTACATCGATAGCGGATCGTCCACCTTCGATCCCAGCTCGAAGGCCGTGGTGGGAGTAGTCGCGCCGAGCAGGACGTCCACGCGCTCATAGACACGCGCGAAGGCACGGATGATCAGAGTGCGGACTTTTTGCGCCTGGCCGTAGTACGCGTCGTAGTAACCCGCCGACAGCGCGTAGGTGCCGAGCATGATCCGGCGCTTCACCTCGGACCCGAAGCCTGCAGCCCTGGTAGCACCGTTCATCGACTCCGCGCTCGGTGCGTTCACCCGAAGCCCGTAACGAACGCCGTCGTATCGCGCCAGGTTCGACGAGGCCTCCGCTGGGGCCAGGAGGTAGTACGCAGGCAGGGCGTAGCTGACCTCGGGGACCGAGCACTCCTCGACGCTCGCGCCAGCCGCCGCGAGCACCTCGGCCGTCTCGTGCACGCGCCCAACGACCGAAGCGTCTGCCCCGTCGAGCAGCTCGGCGACGACACCCACCCGCATCCCGTCCACTCCTTCTTCGAGGCGCGTCAGTGCGAGCGGATTGGGCCTCTCCAACGAGGTGGAGTCGCGTGGATCGTGCCCGCCTATGACGTCGAAGAGGATCGCCGCGTCCGCGACCGTGCGCGCCAACGGCCCAACCTGGTCCAAAGAGCTGGCAAAGGCCACCAGTCCATAGCGTGAGACCATGCCGTAGGTCGGTTTCAGGCCCACCACGCCGCAGAAGGCGGCCGGTTGGCGGATGGAGCCGCCCGTGTCCGATCCGAGAGCGAGCGGGACGAGACCGGCGGCCACCGCGGCAGCCGAACCACCGCTCGACCCACCGGGGACACGACGCGGGTCGTGCGGGTTGTGTGTGGGTCCGTACGCGGAATTCTCCGTGGACGAGCCCATCGCGAACTCGTCGAGGTTCGTCTTCCCCACGACGACGGCTCCGGCAGCACGTAGACGCTCCACCACGGTGGCGTCATACGGGGGGAGCCAGCCCTCCAAGATGTGTGACCCGCAGGTCGTGGACATCCCGCGAGTGCACAGGTTGTCCTTCACCGCGACGGGCACGCCGGCGAGGGGCCCAGGGTCCTCGCCAGCGGACAAGCGGCGATCGATCTCCCGGGCCTCCGATCGCGCTGAATCGCCCAGCACCGTCAAGAAGCTGTGCAGCTCGCTGTCACACTCGTCGATCGCTGCCAGGTACTGCTCGAGCACATCCGTTGCACTCGTCTCTCCCCTGCGCACACGCTCAGCGAGCTCCGACGCGCTCAAGGGGCCTCTCCCAGGATCCTCGGCACCCAGAAGCGGCCGTCTTCTGCTCGAGGCGCCTGGGCGAGCACCTCGTCGCGCTCGAGCGAGGGACGGACAACGTCGTCGCGCAGTACGTTGCGCAAAGGCAGCGTGTGGGCCGTCGGCTCCACGCCGGAGGTGGCGATCGCCGCGACCTGCGCCGCGTGGTCCAGTACCGCGGCGAGCTGCCCGGCGTAGAGATCCAGCTCCTCCTCTGTGAGATCGACGCGGGCAAGGCGCGCAACGTAGGCGGCGTCCTCGCGGGTGAGACGTTCCGGGCGCGCCGCAACGGGCTCGGTCATCGACTCTTCCCCGCCAAGTCCTCGACCCTCACCTCGAGGATCCTGCGCACGAACGCGACAGTGAGCGCTTCGACCCGGCGCGCGTCGTGGTCGAGGGTCGCCACGTGGCAGCTGTGCTCCAGCCACACCCGCTCGATCGGGCCCGACACGCTCGCGGCCAACAGGTCACCCGAGCTAGATGGCACCACGTGGTCCTGCCTGGAAGAGAGAAGGAGCACCGGGCAAGAGATCTTCGCCAGCTGCGAGGCGACCTCGTCGACCCCTTCGAAGAACGAGAGCGCCGCGGCAACCGGCGTCTGCTGATAGGCGAGCTCGACGACGCCCTCCTTGGCGATGTCGGAGCCGACTCCCCCGACGAGCTCGCTCCCCGAGTCGAGCAACCCGCGCAGCATGTCGCGAAAGCTCGCGTCCGGAGGGTCGATGAAGGGGTTCACCACGGCGACGCCCTTCACCTCGCGACGGCTCTCGGCGAGCCAGCAGGCCAAGGTGCCCCCCATCGAGAGCCCCACGAGCGCAACCTGGTCGCAGCGCTGGAGCAGGCCGTCGAAGGCGGCTTCGGCCGCCTCGGCATAGTCGGACCAGCGGGTGGGGACCATGTCCTCGACCGAGGTGCCGTGGCCGGGGAGCAACGGGAGCTCCACGGTGAACCCGCCGTCCGCGAGCGCTTCGGCGAGTGGCCGCATCGATTGGGGGCTACCGGTGAACCCGTGGAGCACGAGCACTCCGCGCGGTCCGCCCTCGCGCACAAACGGCTCGGCCCCGGGCATGATCGGTGTGGGCATCTCCGGCATGCTACGGCGAAATCACCTCGGTATCGAAAGCCCCGGGCGTGGACACGGCACTCTCGTGCTCGCGGTAGCGTGAGGTGTGGCGCTGTCCGTCCGGCGTTGCCTCGCCGCGACAGCCGAGAGCAGAACCCGCCGGCGGTAAGGGATCGTATCGACAATGGCCACATACGCCTTCCTCAGCGACGAATGGGTGAGCGAGGCTCGCAAGATCCATGAGGAATACGATCCTCCTGAGGCTGCCGTCGCCCACCAGGTGAAGATGAACCTGGTGATCACCGAGGTGCCGTTCGGGGAGGGTGCGATCGACGCCCACGTGGACTCGACGGGCGGATCGCTCGAGCTCGAGCTGGGGCACGTCGAGCCCGCAGATCTGAAGGTGAGCCTCGACTACCTCACAGCCAAAGCCCTCCTCGTCGACGGAGATCCCCAGGTGGCGATGCAGGCGTTCATGACCGGCAAGATCCGCGTCGAAGGCGACATGGCGAAGCTCATGGCATTTCAGACCATCGCACCAGACGAGTCCGCGCAACAGGTGGCAAAGCGCTTGCGCGAGATCACCGAATAAGCGGCGGCTGCGGTTACCGCGGCGGCTGCGGTCATCTCCGACCGGCTTCGGTTACCTCCGACCGAATCCGCCGAACCGGCGCTCCCACCAATTCGGGTCACGGGCGTGCGCATGGAAGTGGTCGGGGATCTGGCGCATCACCGAGTCGACCGACCACTGCCCGACCCCGAGCACCGCATCGGCAGCCTTCATGAGCTCACAGATCATGTGGTCGACGTCGGCCTCTGGAGGTGCTGAGCCATGGTGGCGCCAGACCACCATGGGCACGGCACAGATCTCGCAATCGGCGACCCAGCAGACCTCGTCCTCGTGGTACCACGTGGTGAAACGGGCCGCCTCGCACAGCTCACAATCAGCCACCGATCAGCCACCGATCATCACTGCGTATAGATGTTGACCGAGGTACCCGGGAGGACCATCTGACCCGGGCTGGGATTGGTCTGAAAGACCTCCCCGCTCGCTGGACCCCACACGTTGCCTGCCACGAGACCGACGCTCTGGAGCGCGTTGATCTCGTCGGTCAGCTTGTGGTCGGCCGGGATGGGCGGGACGGCCACGGGCGCGGGCCCCTTCGAGAGCGCCACTGTGACCGTCGAACCCTCTGGAGCCTGGTTCGGCGGGGTCTCGGAGACTACGCCTCCCGAGGGGACCGTGGGGCTGTACTGCACTGAACAGCTCGCCTTCAGCCCGGCCGCCGTGAACGCGCTCGTCACGCCGTCGCAGGTGGTGATACCCGACAGCGACGGGTACGTCACGATCGGCGGCCCTTGGGATATCAGCACGGTCACCGTCGAGAACTCGGGAGCGCGCGTCTTCGGGTTCCAGTCGATCACGCCGCCGTCGTTCACCTGGGTCGTGTGCTGGTACGTGCAATCAGCGCGGAGGTGAGAGGCACTGAGTGCCGCGGTCACCGCGGCACAGCCACCGGTCAGGCCGGCGAGCGACGGCACGGCCACCGGTGGCGGGCCCGACGACACCACCACCGACACGTCGCTTCCCTCCTTCAAAGAGGTGCCCGCCGCGGGGATCTCGCGGATGATGCGACCCAATGGCACGGTCACAGACGAACGGCGCCTCGCTGCCTGCAGGTGAAAGTGGTCGGCTCGCAGCTTCACCGAGGCCTGCCTCACGGTCAGGTCCACGATGTTCGGCAAACGATGGCTCGGGGTGAAGAATTTCGTCTGGACAGCGGCAAGGGCCAGCCCGGCGGCGACGAGCGCCACGACGAGCGCCACGATCAGCGCCTTGATCACAGAGATCGGCAACCGCCGCCGTCCGGGCATGGTGCCGTTCGCCCCGGCATCCGATTCCTGGGTCGCCGATCTAGAGGATCCTCGGGACTCGGTGGCCACTCCCACCGCCGACGCCATCGCCATCACCTCGGAGCTCTCGGAGTCCCGCACCGGGTGCTCGGTGCTGTCGACGGAGTCGACCTTGCGGGCGACGCTCACAGCAGATCCTCGTCCTCGCTCGCCGGCCGAGGCTGAGCCGGCGAGCGGCAAGCGCTCGGGTGCCGGCAGCCGCTTCGCCAGCTCGGAGAGCCGGCGGGCAAGTCCGGAGGCATCGAGCCTGTCCTCGACCTCCGGTGCCGCCGCTCGCTCGAGCACCGGGCCAAGCGGTCCCAGGGCGTCGTGAGCCGGCAGGCGTGCTCCGACCCTTGCCATGAGCGTGCTGATCGTGGTGTCGGCAGTGAACGGCACCACACCGGTCACCGCCTCGTAGAGCACGAGCGCGAGCGCGTACACATCCGCTCGGCCGTCGACGAGGTTGCCCACGGCTTGCTCCGGAGCGGCGTAGCGCGCGGTTCCCACGGTGGCCCCGGCGGGCTCGGTGAGAGCGGCCTCGGCGAGTGCCCGTGCCAGGCCGAAGTCCGCTATGCGAAGGCGACCCTCCTCGTCGAAAAGCAGGTTGGCGGGCTTGACGTCACGATGGACGAACCCTCGCCCGTGCGCGTAGGCGAGACCCTCGGCAGCCTGGGTCCCTACTGCCACGGCCTGCGCCACGCTGAGACGGCGTCTCCCGTCGAGAAGGTCACGCAACGAGCCCCCGCCGAGGAACTCGAGCACCAGGAACGGCCCTCTGCCGTCCTCGCCCCAGTCGTACACGGACAACACGTGGGGATGGGTGAGTGCGGCCGCCGACTGCGCCTCCGAACGGAACCGACGCAAGAACGCGCCGTCGGCGGCCAGCGCAGGGTGCAAGAGCTTGATCGCCACCCGGCGCCGAAGCGTGACGTCCCACGCGCAGAACACATGAGCGGACGCACCGGTGCCCAGGGCGGACTCGATCCGGTAACGGCCCGCGAGGACACGTCCGATTGAATCGGTCATCGTCGACATGGGTTCACGCCCAGGCTACCGAGACACGGGCACCAATCGGAGGACGGGCAGGCGTCAGTCGCCCGGCAGCTCGCCCGTGGAGAGTAACTCGTCGAAACGCGAACCGTCTACGACGGCGACCTGCAGCTCCTCGGCCTTGCGCAACTTCGCCGTGCCCGGCTCGGAGCCGACGACCAGCGCCCACGTCCTCGACGAGACGCTGCTGGGGGATCTGCCCCCGCGCGCCACGATCGCCTCCTCGGCTTCCTCGCGCGAGTACCCGTCGAGCATGCCCGTCACCACGACCGAACGCCCGGCGAGCGTCTGGGCGAGCTGCAGCGCGAGCGCGGCTGCCCTCTGCGCGCCTGCGGTGCCGATCACTGCACCTCCGGCTGCCGCAAGAGCGCCCGGCTCGGTCATGTTCACCCCGAAAGATCGCAGTTTCTCGACAACGTTGCGGTTCCCCGGCGACGAGAGAAACTCGACGATGCTGTCGGCGATCACGGGCCCTATGCCCTCGATGGCGGCGAGCTCGTTCTCCGAGGCTCCCATGATCCGCTCGAGGGACAGGTATTCGCGCGCCAGCGCTCTGCAGCCCGTCGGGCCCAGATGCCTGACACCGAGACCCACGAGCAGGCGGCTCAAAGGCCTGTCCTTGGACCACTCGATGGCGCGAAGCAGGTTGTCGACCGATTGCTCACCCATGCGCTCGAGCTCGACCAGCCGAGCGCGATCGACCCCGTAGATGTCACCGGGATCCGCGAGCAGCCCGGCTCCGACCAGTTGCACCACCCGCTTCTCCCCGAGCCCCTCGATGTCCATCGCGCCGCGAGAGGCGAAGTGCACTATTCGCTGCACGCGTTGCGCGGGGCATTCGAGGTTCGTGCAGAAGGTGTCGCTCTCGCCGGGCAGGCGCACGAGCTCCCCGCCACAGCTCGGGCACTTCGTGGGGAACTTCCAGGCGCGAAGCCCGCGAGGGCGAGCCGAAAGCACGGGACCGACCACCTCGGGGATGACGTCACCCGCCTTGCGGACCACCACCGTGTCGCCGGGACGGACGTCCTTCAGGCGGACCTGGTCCTCGTTGTGCAAGGTGGCCACGGCCACAGTGGACCCACCCACGAACACCGGCTCGAGCATGGCGAAGGGCGTTGCCCGTCCCGTACGCCCGATCGAGACCATGATGTGCGTCAACCTGGTGTTGCGCTCCTCCGGGGGGAACTTGAAGGCAACTGCCCATCGCGGCGCGCGCGAAGTGGTACCCAGGTGCTGCTGCAACGTAAGGTCGTCGACCTTCACCACCACTCCGTCGATCTCGTAGTCGAGGTCATGGCGATGCTCCTGCCAGCGGGAGCAGAAAGAGAAGACCTCGTCGACCCCCTCGACCCTGCGGACCTCAGGATTGACGGGAAATCCGCAGCCACGCAGGAACTCGAGCGCCTCGCTGTGGCTGTGCAGGTCGGGGCCCCCTTCGCATGCACCGATCTGGTATGCCCAGAACGAGAGGTCCCTGCTGGCTGTGATCCGGGCGTCCTTCTGGCGCAGCGAGCCGGCAGCGGAGTTCCGGGGATTGGCGAAGATCCTCTCGCCGGCCTCGAGCCGGCGGAGGTTCAGCTGCTCGAACGACGAGACGGGCATGTAGACCTCGCCGCGCACCTCCATCACCGCGGGCGCACGGCCTTCTCGGCCGGGCCATCTGAGTCGCTCGGGCACCGCCGAGACGGTAGCCACGTTCGAAGTGACGTCCTCACCGGTGAACCCGTCGCCACGCGTGGCCGCGCGCACGAAGACGCCACTCTCGTAGGTGAGCGACATGGCGATTCCGTCGATCTTCAGTTCGCACGCGAACTCGGCTCCGAGAACCTCGGGGTCGATCTTGGCGATGCGGTCCACCCACGCCCGAAGCTCGTCGAGGTCGAAGGCATTGTCGAGGCTCATCATCGGGAGCCGGTGCCTGACCGGGGCGAAGAGCAATGACGGGGCACCTCCGACTCGCTGGGTCGGCGAGTCGAGAGCAAGAAGGTCGGGATGCTCCTGCTCGATCGCACGCAGCTCGCGAACCAATGCGTCGTAATCGGCGTCCGAGATCTCCGGGGAGTCCTGGACGTAGTACTTCTGGTCGTGGTACGCGATCGCGGCGCGAAGCTCCTCGACCCTCTGGCTCGCACTCGTGGCCATCAGCCGGAGCGTACCGGCCGACGGCGATGTGGACCCTGCAAGCTGCGGTGCGCCGGCGTCAGGCGGCGACAGCGGCCCCGATCACCGCGTCCGGACACCGAGCGTCGTAGAAGGCAACCGTCTGGCCCGGAGCGACGAGCCTCTGCGGCTCGTCGAAACGCAGCAAGCCACCCGCCCACGTGCATCGAGCTGGCTGGCCATGGGCGCTCGTCTGGGCGAGAGCCCGCTCACCACGGCACAGGGGACGCTCCACCCACGTGGGCGCCTCCACGTGGACCTCGCTGGCAACTGCGGCGTCGATACTGCCGACCACGACGCGTCGTGCGCGCACGTCGACGCAAAGCGCGTAGAGCCGCTTGCCGTCGCGGGCGATTCCCAAACCCCGTCGTTGGCCAACAGTGACCAACTCCACTGCCGGCACGGTGCCCACGACCGTCGAGGTCCGCGCGTCGACCAGCTCACCAGGATGCAGGACCATCCGCGATGCCAGGAATCTCTCGCGTCCGACCTGTGAGTGGATGAAGCACACGTCCTGGCTGTCGCGCTTGCCCGCTGTGCGCAGTCCAAGACGCGCTGCATGCTCTCGCACTTGGGCTTTGGTCAACGCGCCGACGGGGAAGGTCAGGTGCTCGAGGTCACGGCTCTTGAGCATCGCCAGCACGTAGGACTGGTCCTTCGCGCGGTCCGCGCCACGCAAGAGCCGGCGCCCCGTGGGCCACTGCGCCACGCGGGCGTGGTGGCCGGTGGCCAGCAGATCGAAACCCAGTCGCCGGGCACGTCCGAGCAGTGCGCCGAACTTCACCCGGCGGTTGCACTCGATGCAGGGGTTGGGGGTGCGTCCCGCCACGTGGTCCTCCACGTAGGGCCTCACCACCGTTTCTTCGAACGCGTCGGTGAAGTTGAAGACATGGTGAACGATGCCCAGTTGCTCGGCCACGCGCCGGGCGTCCTCCACGTCGGCCACCGAGCAGCACCCGCTGTCGGAGTCGCCGCCCCAGAGCTTCAAGGTGACACCCACCACTTCGTGGCCTTCTTCGCTCAAGAGCGCGGCAGCGACCGAGGAGTCGACCCCTCCCGACATCGCAACCAGGACTCTCGGCATCCTAGGAGCGCAGCTGCTCGACGAGCTTCGGAAGCACGTCGAGGGTGTGGTCGATCTCGGATTCTGTGGTCGTTGCGCCAAGGGAGAACCGAACCGCCGAACGTGCCTCTGCGGGAGTAAAGCCCATGGCGAGAAGCACGTGACTGGGCTCGAGGGCACCGCTGGCACAGGCCGCGCCGGCGGACGCGCATATCCCGGCCTCGTCAAGCAGGAAGAGCAGCTCCTCGGAGTCGACACCGTCGAAGCGAACATGGAAGCTCGAGACGAGCTTGCCCTCCCTGTCGCTCACAGAGCGCGAACCAGGCTGCACCGCGCTCTCGGAGGCGCCTTCTACTGACGCGAGAACACCTTCGGCCAGCCGCTCACGAAGGCGCTTCGTGCGCGCCACCTGCTCGTCCCGCTCGGCCGTCGCAACAGACAGCGCCGCTGCCATCCCGACGATGGCGGCCACATCGTGGGTCCCGGCGCGCCGGCCCCGTTCCTGCTCCCCGCCGAGCATGCGCGGTTCGATCCGCACGTTGCCTCGGATCACCAGTGCGCCCACGCCCTTGGGGCCCCCGAACTTGTGCGCACTCACCGAGACGAGGTCGGCCGGCCGGACGCAGGCGGGCAGGTCCAGCCATCCCACAGCGGCTGCCGCATCGGTGTGGAAGATCGCACCAGGGGCCCGCTCCTGCACGACGGCAGCCACCTCCGCAATTGGCTGGATGGTGCCAATCTCATTGTTCACCAGCATCACCGAAACCAGGCGCACCCCGGGGTGTAACGCGTCGGCCAATGCATCGATCTCGAGCTTGCCCGAGGTGTCGACCGCCACAGCGGTCCCTCCTACGGACTCGCAGGCACGAAGCACCGCATGATGCTCGACGGCGGAGCACACGACGGCGCCACCCGTGGCGGCATGTGAACCTGAGATGGCGAGGTTGTCAGACTCGGTCCCTCCCGACGTGAAGACGACCTCCCCCGGATCGCACCCGAGATCACGGGCCACCGCGTCACGCGCCTCGTCGAGCGCGATCCTCGCGGTGCGCGCGACCGAATGGCTTCCCGACGGGTTGCCGAAGCGCTCGGTGAGAAACGGCAACATCGCGGCGACGGCCTCTGGCCGCATCGGCGTGGTTGCCGCATGATCCAGGTACGCCCTCACTCACACCACGCTATCGGCGCGCTCGATCACGCCTTCTCGGTGCCCTCGTGGGCGAGGTGATGGGCCGGATCAGCCGAGGAAGACCCCTGCCACCCGGCTGTAGAGGTCGAGGTCGACGGTCTTGGACTTGGCGACCGCCTCCGACAGAGGCACCCTGACGATCCGCTCGCCGTGAAGAGCGACCATCTTGCCGAAGTCCCCGTCGTGCACGGCACCCACGGCCTCCATGCCGAAACGAGTCGCAAGCACGCGGTCGAAGGCGGTGGGTGTGCCGCCGCGCTGGATGTGTCCGAGCGTCGTCACCCGCGCCTCGAAGCCGGTGTGCTTCTCGATCTTGTGCGCAAGCCACGTACCGATTCCGCCGAGGCGCACGTGCCCGAACTGATCGGTGATCCCGCCGGTCGCCGCGCGCCGCGCGGAGTCGAGGTCCTCTCCCTCGTGAGGCAGCGCCCCTTCGGACACCACGACGATCGATGAGAACTGACCGCCTTGGTGGCGCCGGAGGAGTCGCGCACACACTGCACCGAGGTCGAAGGGCACCTCGGGCACTAAAATCTCCGCTACTCCCCCGGCCATTCCCGCGTACGTGGCGATCCAGCCGGCGTCGCGTCCCATCACCTCGCAGACGATGACGCGGTGGTGGGACTCGGCCGTCGTGCGCAGGCGGTCGATCGCATCGGTGGCGGTCTGGACCGCTGTGTCGAAACCAAAGGTGACCTCGGTGCCCGAGAGGTCGTTGTCGATCGTCTTGGGCACGCCCACGATGCCCACGCCGTAGGCGCTGAGCCGGTTGGCGACCCCCAGTGTGTCCTCCCCTCCGATCGCCACGAGGGCGTCGATCTCGTGCTCGGTCACCACCGCCACGACCTTGTCGGCACCGCCCTCTTCGGCGAACGGGTTCGTCCGCGAGGTGCCGAGGATGGTCCCGCCCACTGGAAGCAGGTCCCGGCAGTGCTCGACCTCCAGGGGTCTTGCATCGCTTTCGAGTACGCCCTTCCAACCATCTAAGAAGCCGACGACATCGTCGCCATGGGTGAGCCGGGCCGTGAGCACCACGGCGCGGATCGCCGCATTGAGCCCGGGGCAGTCGCCCCCACCGGTCAAGATCCCGATTCGCATTCCTCTCCCTTCGTCTGGTCCAGGCCCATCAGTCGGCTCGGCTCGCGCCCACCTGTTGAACGAGCTGCTCGGCCGCCTCGTAAGGATCGATCCGGTGCTGCGCCACTGCCTCCGCCAGGGTGCAGAACCTACCGTCCGAGCAGAACACGTCGACTTCACGCTCGATCCTCGCGACTAGCACTGCGCGGAACTCGCGCTCGAGGCGTTCACGATGCCGGTGGGCGAGCTCGCCCGAGCTCTCGAGGTAGTCGTGATGGCGCTCGACCTCTTCCCAGAGCAGGTCGACTCCCTCGCCGTTGATCGCCACCGTCTCGAGCACCGGCGGGCGCCATCCACAGGGCTGGGAGAGGTCGAGCATCTGCTCTAGGTCGCGGCGGGTCGCGCGCGCGCCGGGCAAGTCGGCCTTGTTGATTACGAAGATATCGGCCGCTTCGAGGAGCCCAGCCTTGTTCGCCTGCACGGCGTCTCCCCATCTGGGGTTGACCACCACAACAGTGGTGTCGGTTGCAGAGGCCACGTCCACTTCCACCTGGCCGACTCCGACAGTCTCGACCAGCACGAGCGTCATGCCCACGGCGGCTGCAACCCGGATCGCCTCCGGAACGGCCAGCGCCAGGCCGCCGAGGTGCCCACGCGAAGCCATCGACCGGATGTACACCCCTTCGTCGAGAGCATGTCCCTGCATGCGCACCCGGTCGCCGAGGATGGCCCCGCCGGTAAAGGGCGAGGACGGGTCAACCGCCAGCACGGCGAGCTGTTGCACCCCTCTGCCTCTCGCGGAGTCGATCAGCCGGTCCACCAGCGTCGATTTGCCCGCGCCGGGCGCGCCGGTGATCCCGACGCTATGGGCGTCGCTGCTGCTGCGGTAGGCGAGGGCGGCGACAGCGCGGCCTTTCTCACCACCCTGCTCCACCGCCGACAGCAGATGCGCCAGGGCCCGCCGGCCGCCTGCCACGGCCTCCGCGAACAACGCTTCGGGGTCCATCAGATCCGCGTCACGTCCGCGCCTAGCAAGCGCAGCTTGCCGGCGAGGTCCTCGTATCCCCGGTCGACGTGGCGGGCCTCGCTCACCACGGTCTCGCCCTCGGCCACCAATCCTGCCAGCACCAGCGCGGCTCCAGCGCGCAGGTCCGAGGCGCGCACGGGTGCGCCCGAGAGGCGCTCGACACCACGCACCACCGCGTGATGCCCCTCCGTGCGGATGTCCGCTCCCATGCGCCGCAGCTCGTCCACATAGCGGAACCGTCCTTGAAAGAGGTTCTCCGTCACGATGCCCACGCCGTCGGCCACGCTGAGCATGGTCACCAGAAGAGGTTTGTAGTCGGTGGCGACCCCTGGATAGGGCAACGTGGCCACATCGACGCTGTGCAACCGCCGGTCGGACAGCGCGCGCAACCCTTCGGGGGTCTGGGCAACCTGCAGTCCCATGGTGGACAACTTGCGCAAGAGCATGTCCATGTGCTCCGTACGCGCGTCGGCCACGACGACTTCCCCTCCTGCCAGGCCGACCGCTGCCAGCAAGGTGGCTGCCACCACCCTGTCGGCGATGACGCGGTGGGCCGCAGGAACGAGCTCCTCCACCCCTTCCACCTCCACGCGCGAGGTGCCTGCGCCTTTGATGCGCGCCCCCATTTCGGTCAGGAATTCAGCCAAGTCGACGACCTCGGGCTCGCGTGCAGCGTTCTCGATGATCGTCCTACCTCTTGCCAGCACCGCGGCCATGAGGATGTTGTCCGTCGCGGTGTGGCTGGGATACTCGAAGACCACCCGGCTACCCACGAGCCGGCCGCGTCCCGCGGCACTCGGTGCCACGGTGCCCTCGATGTACCCGTGCACGGTCTCGAAGGACGCGCCCATGGCAGACAGAGCGTTCAAGTGGATGTCGACAGGGCGGTTGCCGAAGTCGTCACCGCCCGGTAATGAGACTCGGGCGAAACCGCTTCGGGCGAGCATGGGGCCGAGCACGACGATCGATGCACGCAGCTTCTCGACGAGCTCGTAGGGAGCCTCGGCCACCAGGTTCGCCGGGGTGTCGATCACCAGGTCACCCGGTCCGCCGTCGTGGGGGTCCTCGAGCCGCTCGACGCGCACGCCGATAGCCGAGAGCAGCTCGGCCATGATCTCGACGTCGACGATGCGAGGCACCCCCGACAGCACGTGCCGTCCCTCGGCCAGCAGACACGCTGCCATGAGCTTGAGCGCGGAGTTCTTGGCGCCCCCTGCGCAGATCGTGCCGTGGAGCGCCCCGCTCGGATGTACGAGGAAACGGTCACCCGGCTGTGGGTCGCGGTGGTGCACCTTCGGAGGACTCAGAGGTCCGGGTCCGCCGAGCCCGTGCGCTTGCACTCGGAGCTGTAGACGGACTCTGTAATCTCGGTGGACAACCAGCGCTCTTCGATCCTCCCAAGCACGCCCTCGAGCATCACCCCTCCCCGCTGTCGACACCGTAGGCGGCGCCCTCACCGTAGGTGGCGGCGTTGCCCGTATCAGAGATCACCGACCGATCACCGGGGCCGTATTCGGGTTTGACGGGCGTCCCTGGCACCGTCTCGAAGTCCTCATCGAGCAGCTCCGAGGACTCGACGGCCTCGCGCCCTACCGAGTGTCTCTGCTCGAGGTCCTCGTGAGGCGCGTCCTGCACACTCACAGACTACGGGCCGCAGAGCTGACTGCGGCGATCCCCAGGGAGCCCCGGGACAACCTTCGAGAGGCGCGCTATGGTCAGGACTGTGGCGGCTAACCCCCAGGCGCCCGACCGCAACCTCGCCTTGGAGCTCGTCCGGGTAACCGAAGCCGCGGCCATCGCTGCCGGCCGGTGGATGGGTCGCGGGGACAAAGAAGGTGCAGACGGCGCCGCCGTGTCCGCGATGCGCATAGTCCTTCAGACGGTGCCCATGGACGGGGTGGTGATCATCGGTGAGGGCGAGAAGGACGAGGCGCCGATGCTCTACAACGGCGAGCGGATCGGAGACGGCTCGCCCCCGCCAACCGACATCGCGGTCGACCCCATAGACGGCACGACCCCCACCTCCTTGGGACGCGGCGGCGCGCTCGCCGTCATTGCCGTGTCCGAGAGGGGGACGATGTTCGACCCCGGGCCCTGCGTGTACATGAAGAAGCTTGCCGTCGGACCAAAGGCAGCAGGCGCGGTGGACATACGCCTCTCCCCGACCGAGAACCTCGAGGCAGTGGCAAAGGCCCTGGGCAAGTCGGTACGAGACGTGACCGTGGTGATCCTCGACCGGGAGCGGCACGCCGATCTCATCGCCGAGGTGCGGGCGAGCGGAGCGCGCATCAAGTTGATCACTGACGGCGACGTGGCAGGGGCCATCTCCACGGCCTGGCCCGACTCGGGCGTGGACGTCCTCTACGGGGTCGGCGGGACCCCCGAAGGGGTGCTCTCGGCCGCGGCCTTGAAGTCGATGCGCGGCGAGATCCAGGGCCAGCTGTGGCCGCGCAACGACGCCGAGCGCGAGGCGGCGCTAGCGGCCGGGTACGACCTGGACGAGGTGCTCACCACCGAGGACCTCGTGCGGCGCGACAACTGCTTCTTCGCCGCCACCGGCATCACCGACGGGGAAATGCTCCAGGGAGTGCGCTACCACGACTTCGGCGCCACGACGCAGTCACTCGTCATGCGCTCGCGCTCTGGCACCGTGCGCTTCATCAACTGCGTCCACCCGCTCGACAGGCTGCGCGAGTACAGCCAGATCGACTTCGACTGAGACACACCGAGGGCCGACGGCCTCGGTCGCCCGCGTCAGCCGCCCGCCTAGCTGCCCGTCAGGTTGCGGGCTCTGCCTCGGGCACCACCACCACGACCCGGTCCGGCTCCACCTGCACCAGCCCGCCATGGACCTCGAAGCGCTCCTCGCTACCCCCCTCGCGAGCGAAGCGCACCGCGCCCGGCACCACGACACCGACGAGTGGGGTGTGACCCGGCAGGAAGGCCGCGTCGCCGTAGTCGGTACGCAACATGACTGCCTGCACCGGCTCCTCGAAGAGCACGTGCTCGGGTGTGACGAGACTGGCCGGGAACGATGCCATCCCTACGCCGACCCGGCCTCGATCTTCTTGGCCTTCTCGAGCACCGACTCGGCGCCCCCGACGTTCAAGAACGCCTGCTCGGGAACGTCGTCGAGCTCACCGTTCAACAGCGCCTCGAAGGACTCCACCGTCTCTTCGATCGGCACGGTGACGCCCTTCATGCCTGTGAACACCTCACCCACATTGAACGGCTGAGACAGGAAGCGCTGGATCTTGCGCGCCCGGTTCACCGTCAGCCGGTCTTCTTCGGAAAGCTCGTCGAGCCCGAGGATGGCGATGATGTCCTGAAGCTCGCGGAAACGCTGCAGCACGCTCTGCACGTTCCTGGCCACGTCGTAGTGACGTTGGCCCACGACCTCCGGAGCCAAGATGTTCGAGGTCGACGCGAGCGGATCGACGGCCGGGTAGATCCCGAGCGAGGCGATCTGCCTGCTGAGCTCAGTGGTGGCGTCGAGGTGGGTGAACGTCGTGAACGGAGCCGGGTCCGTGTAGTCGTCCGCCGGCACATACACAGCCTGGACCGAGGTGATCGACCGGCCCCTCGTCGACGTGATGCGCTCTTGGAGCTCACCCATCTCGTCCGCGAGCGTCGGTTGGTAGCCGACAGCGGAAGGCATTCGGCCGAGCAGGGTAGAAACCTCGGAACCCGCTTGTACGAACCGGAAGATGTTGTCCACGAACAACAGCACGTCCTGGTTCTTCACATCGCGGAAGTACTCGGCCATGGTCAATGCGGCCAAGCCGACACGAAGGCGCACGCCGGGCGGCTCGTCCATCTGGCCGAAGACGAGAGCCGCCTTCTCGATGACGCCGGACTCCTTCATCTCCAGCCACAGGTCGTTCCCCTCACGGGTGCGCTCGCCGACCCCGGCGAACACCGACACGCCCCCGTGCTGGGTGGCCACCCGGTTGATCATCTCGAGGATGATGACCGTCTTGCCCACACCAGCTCCTCCGAAAAGCCCGATCTTCCCGCCCTGCACGTACGGCTCGAGAAGGTCGACCACCTTGATGCCCGTCTCGAACATCCGCGCGCTCGGCTCGAGCGTGTCGAAGTCGGGAGCCGGGCGGTGGATCTCCCAACGGTCCTCGACCGCTCCGATGTCGGCGGTGTCGAGCGACTCACCGAGGACGTTGAAGACGTGACCGAGGGTGGCCTCGCCCACGGGCACCACGAGACCCCGTCCCATGTTGCGCACGGGAGTGCCACGGGTGAGCCCATCGGTGGGCTTGAGGCAGACGCAGCGGACACGGCCCTCCCCGATCTGCTGGGCGACCTCGGCGGTCACGGTGATGGTGTCTCCCTCGAGCTCGAGGTCCATCTCGACGGCCATGTTGATCTCGGGCAGCTCTTGGGGAGGGAACTCGACGTCGACGACCGGCCCGGCGATGGCGACAACGCGCCCGTCGGGGCGCGCCGTGGTGGAAGTGGCGGGCTCGGTGGCTGTGGTTGTCATTCCTCTTCTTCCTGTTCTTGTTCCGGTTCCTGTTCTTGTTCTTGTTCCGGTTCCTGTCGTTTTGCTACGGAGCTGTTCTGCCGTGTCGGGGCGGTCAGACCTGCGCTGCATGCCGCAGCGCTTCTGCCCCACCGACGATCTCCATGATCTCGGTGGTGATGGAGTCTTGACGGGCCCGGTTCATGGCGCGGGTGAGCGTCTTCACGAGCTCGTCCGCATTGTCGGTCGCAGCGGCCATGGCCCTTTGCCTGGCTGCGTGCTCGCTCGCGGCCGCTTCGAGCAGCGCGCCGAACACGGCCGCCTCCGCGTAGCGGGGCACCAGCTCGACCAGCAGGGAAGTGGACTCGGGCTCGAACTCCGTGTATCCCTCGCGCGACGTCTGCGCGGTGCTGAGCGCGCCTTCGGCCCCTGTCGATTCTTCGGCATTCGCTCGAGCTGCAGGTTCCGGGAGCGGAAGGAGCTGGCGGGTCTCGACGACCTGTCGCCCGGCAGAGCGAAAACGCGTGGAGACCACGAGAACCTGGTCCACCTCCTCCCCCAGGAACGGGGGGGTGATCACCTCGGCCACACGCTGGGCGTCGGCGAAGGAGGGACGGTCCGAGAAACCCGTGAATGATTCCTCGATGTCGAAGCGGCGGAAGCGGAAGTACGTCTGCGCCTTGCGGCCAGCGGTCACGAGGCGGTACTCGGTCCCAGAGCTCCCACCCGACCGCAGCATGCGCTCGGCGGGGCGCAAGATGTTCGCGTTGTAAGCGCCGCATAGGCCCCGGTCGGACACGATCGGGAGCACGAGCACGCGCCTCGGCGAGTCTGGGGTGCCCATCACTCGGCCAGCGGTTCCCGCGGCGTCGCGCGCTGCCTCTTCCAACACCCGCGTGATGCCGTCCAAATACGGGGCAGCACCGACTATGCGGGACTGGGCTCGAACGATTTGAGAGGTCGCGATGAGCTCGAATGCGCGCGTGATCTTCTGAGTCGCCTGTACGGTTCGGATCCGCCGCCGTAGGACGCGCTCGACGCCGCCGGGCACCTGTCAGTCCCCCTCCATCTTCACGAAGCCGTCCTTGAACTCCTGGAGGGCGCTGCGCAGCTCCTCCTCTTCGGGCAGGGTCTTCGCACTACGGATGTGCTCGAACAGCTGCGGGTGGTTCGCGTGGAGGAACTTGAGCATCTCGGACTCGAAGCGGCGCACCTCGCTCACCTGAATGTCGTCGACCCAGCCGTTCGATCCCGAGTAGATGGCCAGCACTTGGTCCTCTACGGCAAAAGGCGCGTTCTGCGGCTGCTTCAAGATTTCGGTCAACCGGTAGCCACGGTCGAGCTGCGCCTGGGAGACCTTGTCGAGCTCCGACCCGAAGGTGGCGAAAGCCTCGAGCTCACGGAACTGCGCCAGGTCGATCTTCAAGGTCCCCGCCACAGAGCGCATGGCCCTCACCTGGGCGGCACCACCGACCCTCGACACCGAGATACCGACGTTCATCGCAGGTCGCACTCCCGCGTAGAACAGCTCTGACTCCAAGTAGATCTGGCCGTCGGTGATCGAGATCACGTTCGTGGGGATGTAGGCGGAGACGTCACCACCCTTGGTCTCGATGATCGGGAGAGCGGTGAGCGAGCCACCCCCGCGTTCCTCGGAGAGCTTGGCTGCCCGTTCGAGCAAGCGGCTGTGGAGGTAGAAGACGTCGCCGGGGTAGGCCTCGCGCCCTGGAGGCCTGCGCAGCAGCAACGACAGCTGGCGGTAGGCCTCGGCCTGCTTCGACAGGTCGTCGTAGATGATCAGCGCGTCTTCGCCGTTCTCCATCCAGTGCTGGCCCATCGCGCACCCCGCGTAGGGAGCCAAGTACTTGAACGGGGCCGGCTCTGAGGCGGCCGCAGCGACCACGACCGTGTACTCCAGGGCGCCGTGGCTGTCGAGGGTGGCCACCGTCTGGGCAACTGAGGACCCCTTCTGGCCGATGGCGACGTAGATGCACTTCACGCCCTGGCCCTTCTGGTTGATGATCGTGTCGACGGCGACAGTGGTCTTGCCGGTCTTGCGGTCGCCGATGATGAGCTCGCGCTGGCCGCGACCGATCGGGGTCATCGCGTCGATCGCCTTTATCCCTGTCTGAAGCGGGTCCTTCACGGGTTGGCGGGCGATGATGCCGGGAGCCTGGACCTCCAGGCGCCTGGTCGCCTGACTGGCAATGGGACCCTTGCCGTCCAGTGGGTGGCCAAGAGGGTTCACCACCCGACCCAGGAGGGCGTCTCCGACGGGGACCGAGAGAATGCGCCCGGTCGCTCGCACGAGTTGCTCCTCCTCGACGTGCGCGTCGGTGCCGAGGACGACGGCTCCGATTGTGTCCTCGTCGAGGTTCAAAGCCAGACCCAAGGTGCCGTCCTCGAACTCGAGCAGCTCGTTTACTGCCGCTCCGGGCAATCCGGAGATGCGGGCGATCCCGTCGCCTACCTCGGTGATGTGTCCGACCTGCTCGGTCGAGACCTTGGGGCTGTACTCGGTGACGTGCCTCTCGAGCGCGGCAGCGATCTCGCCGGCGTCGATGGTCAGCTCTGCCATGTCAGTGCGCTGCTCCTGTCGTTGCCCCCTCGTGCCCGAGGAGGTGCTCTTCCAGTACTTCGAGACGGTGGCTGGCGCTCGCGTCGACGAGCAGGTCGCCAACCTGGATAACCGCGCCGCCGAGAAGGTCGGGGTCCTCTGAGATATGCAGCTCAACGGGATTACCGGTGATCCACCTCATGGCCTCGGCGAGGTTCGCGTGCTCGGTGTCGTCGAGGGGGCGGGCCGTGCGCACTCTCGCCACGCGCCAACCGCGCGCAGACGCCGCCTGTTCTGCGAGCCAATCGAGCGCGCCGACCACATCACGCACGCGACCCTGGAGGGGAATCCGTGCGATCCGCAATGTGGCGGGCCGTACCTTGCCCTCGAGCAGCCCGTTCACGAGTCTCCCACGATCCTCGATCGGGCGGGTGGGATCGGACAAGGCGCTTCGCAACGAGGGATACGACTCTACGATGCGCGCGAAATGGAAGATCTCGTCTTCGATCACCTCGAGCTCCGAGGTCTCGGCCACCTCTTCGAGCACAGCGGACGTGTATCCGGACGCGAAGTCTCTCCACCCGCCGCGGGTCGCGATGGGCTCTTCCACCAGCAACTCGACCGGGCCCAGCGCGTCCAGATGAAGGGCCAACTCGTAGAGCTCGTGTAGCGAGGTGGGGAGCTCTTCTGCGCGCTCGCTCTCGACGCTTCGGAGCGCGAGCCGCAGGGCCGCGGGGTGCACACGGGAGCGAAGCAGGTCATCGAGCACCGCTTTTCGCGCTGGGATGGGAACCGTGAAGTCGGTCATCACCACGGCAAGCGCGTTCGTGCGCGAGACGAGGTGGGCCACAGCAGTGAGGTCGTCGGCGACCTGACGACCGATCTGGTCGCCGGTCAACTCACCTATGACTGCGGTTGCGTACCCACGCAACGAAAGGTGCATGCTACGGCCCCTGGCTCCGCCGTCCGCGCCTCAGGTCCGTGACCCGGAGGCTGAGGCCTCGGCGGACCTGAGTGCAGCTATCGCCTCGTCGATGAGGTCTCGGTGGATCTGGGCGTCGATCTCCCTACCCACCACCTGACGAGCAGCCGCCAGCACCAATACGGCCACCCGTGCGCTCACCTCGTCGACGGCGCGCTGGCGGGCGAGGGCGATGTCGGGTGCGGCGGTCGACACTATTCGCTCGTACTCCTGACGGCCCCGCTCCTCACCCTCGGTCTTCAAGCGATCCGCCGACCGGTTGGCCTGGGTGATGATCTCGCGTGCCTGGGCGCGGGCCTCGTCCAGGATGCCCTGGCGCTGAGCCCGTGTCTCTTGCGCCTCGGCGCGCGCCGCGTCTGCAGCCTCGAGTGAAGAGCGGATCTGCTCCTGGCGCTCGGAGAGCACCTTGTTCAGAAGAGGCACCGCGTATTTGCCGATCACCACGAGGATGATCAGGAAGGCGATGACCTCGACGATGAGGGTCCCGTTCGGGACCAGGAAGTTGCTACTGGCGATCTGTCGCAAAGGCACCTCTGCTGCGCTCACTTCTTGTACATGGAGAACACGAAGAGCGCGGTGAAAGCCAGGTTGATGAAGTACATGGCCTCCACCAGACCCACCGTCAAGAACATGATGGTGAAGAGCCGGCCCTGGGCCTCGGGTTGCCGCGCCACGCCGGCAATCGTCTGGCTGCCGGCCAGCCCGTCGCCGATAGCGGCGCCTACCGCGCCACCGCCCATGAGCAACCCGCCGCCGATCATGGCGCCAGCCAGCTGGATCGCCTGGTTCTGGGTGTCTGCCATTAGATGTTCTCCCTTTCGGTATCGGTTGTGGTGCAAAGAGCCGGTGAGCCGTCGGCGAGCGGCATGGGACCGTCGACGAACGCCACGGGAAAGATCCCCAGAGCGCGCCGTGCAAGTCTCACGTCAGTGCACATCGCTCATAGCCGCGTCGAAGTAGAGGATCGTGAGCAGTGAGAATATGAATGCCTGGATGATCCCGATGAAGAGGTCGAAGGGCTTCCAGACCAGGTCGAACAACGGTGTCGCCACATATCCCAGTGGAATGCCGAGGATGTGCCATATCCCCAGTGCCGCTATGAGGGCGAGCATGAGGCCGCCCGAGAGCAGGTTGCCGAAGAGCCGGAGGGTGAGCGTCAGCGGCTTGGCGATCTCTTCCACGCCGTTGATGAAGGCGTTCAAGGGGAACAAGAACTTTGGGAACGGTTGGGATACGTAGTGCCTTACGTACCCGATCGGCCCGCGCGTTCGGATCGAGGTGATGTGGACCGGGATGATGACGATCAACGCCAAGGCAAGAGGCACGTTTATGTCGCTCGTGGGAGCGGGCAGCCATTCGACTGTCGAACCAATGCCCAGCGCCTCGAACCAGTTCGCGATCAAGATGAAGACGAAGAGGGCCACTGCCAGTGGGACGACGGCCATTCCACGCTCGCCTATGGACCCTTCGATCTGCTTGGTCACGGCGGAGACGCCCATCTCCCACGCCAGTTGCAGCTTGCCGGGCACACCGGCTGTCGCGCGTGCTCTCACCGCCAACCCGAGGGCGATGACGATCACCATTGCGACAGCGGTGGCCCAGAGCGTGTCGACGTTGACCGTCAAGCCGAACAGCTTGCGCTGGACATGGTCACCGACAGAAATGTTCGCGGCCAAAAGGTGTTGCGCCTGCACCAGAGACGCGATCCGGTTCACACGCCACCTTCCGTCTTGCCGTGCTCGGCACCGCCAACAGCCGCAAGAGTCCCCTGGTCACGCAGCATGGCAACAGTCACGTTCGCGAGCAACATGAATTGGAACACCGCCAGCCCGAGCAGGACACCGAAACCGAGCTGGTGCGACACGAACACGAGCCCCAGCGCCACCACCGTGATGGCGCCCATGCGTCCGAGGGTGTTCATGGCCAAAGGCCTGCGCTTGTCCTCTCTTTGAGAGGCAGCGGCTTTGATGGTCGCGGCCTGGATCAACCGGAAGTTGGCGAGCGCCATGCCCAGACCCATGCATATGCCAAGACCGAAGAATGCGTAGCCACCGAGAGCCAGCCCGGCGAACGCCAGTACGCCGACACCCAGAGCCCCGAGGGCCGTCCGACGTGCGACGGTGGAGATCTGGGGAAGCGAGAACCGAGAAAACGCGCTCATCATGACTATCTCGTCCTCCGTGTCGTCATCCGTGCCGTCCTCGCTACCGGTGTTGCGACACCTATCGTCTGCAACGATCCAGCCGTCCAGACGCTCAGAGGTACCTGCGTACCTGCCGGACGGTGGCACCGATCGCCGCCACCACCCCGAGAGCGAGCCCGAAGAACGTAGCCACCGGGCTCGAGTGCAACCAGCCGTCGACCCCGATCCCGATGCCCAGACCGCCACCTACCATCAATGCCGACGAGAGGCCCATCGCCATGAGATCGAACAACCGCGGTGAGGGCTTCTTCTCCACGTCCTGGGGCTCCACGTCCTCCGATCGGGCGCACGTCGCTCAGGGGATACAAGTCGTGCATCGCTCGTGCTGTCCCGAGTTCACGCGACGGGCAGGATACCCGTGCGGAGAGCGACCCTCGGATCCGGCTCGCGAGCACCAGCAGAAAGGGGGAGACGCACTCCGCCATGTTCTCATCCGCAGCTTGTGCGCGGCAAAACGAGCCTGGCCGGTGCTCTGCCGCTCACGAAAGGGAACCCGACTGTCCTGCTCAGACCTGCCGGCAGCCGCCCGTCGGCATCCCGCTCAGTCCTCGGCGCCCGACGTCGACACTCGAGGCCGCCGGCCACCGGCGACAGAGGACGAAGAGGTAGCGACAGTGCAAGGGTGGGTGCTGGCGTCGCTTCTCATCTCGGAAGCCGATGCGTCTGGGACCTCGGAATCCGGGCTTGCCTCCCACGGGGACGCGCCGAGCGCTCCCGCGGCATCTTCCTCCGCGTCGAGCGCGTACTTGCGCAGACCTGGATGGAACAACATGTAAAGCGCCAGCCCAAGGGCGATCACCCCGAAGGGAATGATCACGTTCGCCCTTGGTCTGAACAACGGATAGAGGACGAAACCCGACAGCACCGCCGTCCAGGCCCAAAGGATCAGAACTGTGCGTCTCGGGCCGTGACCGAGGCGTAGGAGCCGGTGGTGCACGTGGTCCTTGTCGGGGGTGTGGAACCCGGTGCCGCGCGCTGTTCGCCGCACGAAGGCGAACGCCAAGTCCGCAATGGGCACGCCCAAGATGAACACGGGGATGAACAGGGGGGCAAAGAAGAAGAACGTCTGACCGCTCACGTCCGGAGTGCGCCCGCCGATCTCCATGGTGGCTGCAGCCATGAGCAGCCCGAGGAACAGTGCCCCTGCGTCGCCCATGAACGCGCGCGCCGGGTGGAAGTTGTGGGGGAGGAACCCGACGCACACGCCGAAGGCGATCACTGCGATCAGCGGCCCCAAATTGTCCGAAGGCAAGAGGCCCATGTAGATGAGGCGCAGACCGTACACGGCAAGCGCTCCCGCAGCTATCGCCACGATGCCCGCCGCCAGCCCGTCCAAGCCGTCGATGAGGTTGACCGCGTTGGTGATCACGATCACCCATGCCGCGGTGAGCAATGGTGTCATGCCCGGGGAGAGAACGAGGAAACCGATCATTGGGATCTTGAACTGGGACATCGTGACGCCCATGAACACGAAGACCATGGCTGCGAGCACCTCACCGGCCATCTTGGCGGGGGCCGACATGTCGCGGACGTCGTCGATCGTCCCAACCGCGAAGATGACCGCTGCGCCGAGCATCAACCCAAGCGGTTCGGAGGAACCCTGGAACAATCCCTGCAGCTGGTGCAGCTGGGACGCCACCAGCATTGCCAGCAAGAAGGCTAAGAACATCGCCACGCCCCCGCCATAAGGGGTGGAGCGAGCGTGGATGCGCCTCTCGTCCGGCTTGGCCACGAACCCTACCCGGAGGGCCAATCGCCTCAGCGGGAACATCACGAGGTACGTGCCCGCAGCGGAGATCAGCGCCACCACCGCGTAAGCCCCCAGGGGGGGCACGGTCTCAGTCGCCTCCGATGCCGATACCCGAGCCGATGTCGGTGCGTCCTCTCGATCCGGAAATCGCGTTCGGACCGACCAACTCCGGATACGGCGGGAACCGGTCACACAGCTCGTTCACCTCGCCGTGGACTTGGGACAGCACATGTTCGTCGTGTCGCTGCCGCAGGGCTCTGCCGATCAGCTCGGCCACCTGCTTCATGTCGTCGCTTTCCATGCCTGCTGTCGTCTCCGCCGCGGTGCCGAGCCGAAGCCCTGAGGTGATGAACGGCGAGCGAGGGTCGTCGGGGATCGTGTTGCGGTTCAAGGTGATCCCGGAGCGGTCGAGCACCTCCTGGGCCTCCTTGCCTGTCAGCTCTGCGTCGAAAGGCCGCAGGTCGACGAGGAGCAGGTGGTTGTCGGTGCCACCCGACACCAGGCGAAAGCCTTCGGCCGCAAGCGCATCGGCCAAGGCGCGAGCATTCCGCACCACTCGCGCCGCGTAGTCGGCGAACTCGGGGAGCGAGGCTTCACCGAACGCGACGGCCTTTGCCGCGATCACATGCTCCAGTGGCCCACCTTGCAGGCCCGGGAAGACCGCCGAGTCGATCGACTTGGCCAGTTCCGTCTGGCACAGGATCGCCGCTCCGCGCGGGCCTCGCAAAGTCTTGTGAGTGGTGAACGTGACCACGTCGGCCACCCCGACCGGGTTCGGGTGCATTCCCCCGGCGATGAGCCCAGCCGGATGGGCGACGTCGAACATCAGTCGGGCCCCGACCGAGTCCGCTATCTCCCTGAAGGGCTCCGCGTGGATGAGGCGGGAATAAGCGGTGGCGCCCGCGACGATCAAGCTCGGGTGCTCACGTTTGGCGACGTCAGCAACCTGGTCGAAGTCGATCACCTCGCCGGGGTTCTCGGGATCTCGAGAAGCCGGGGTCAGCCCGTACGACACGAAGCGCCAGAACTTGCTCGTGATGCTCGCCGGAGAGCCGTGGGTGAGATGCCCCCCTTGGTCCAGGCGCATCGCCAGGACGGTGTCACCCGGCTCGAGCAGCGCCCGGTACACGGCCAGGTTGGCCGACGCGCCCGCGTGTGGTTGCACGTTCGCGTGCTCGGCGCCGAACAGCGCCTTGGCTCGCTCGCGCGCTAGGTCCTCGACCTCGTCGATGACCTGGTTCCCGCCGTAGTAGCGGCGGCCCGGATAGCCCTCCGCGTACTTGTTGGTGAGCACCGAACCCGTCGCCGCCAACACAGCTGGTGAAGTGAAGTTCTCCGAGGCGATCAGCTGCAAGGTCGTTGACTGACGCTCGACCTCTTTGCGAAGCAGCGCGGCCACCTCGGGGTCATCAGCAAGCCACGGATCGAAAGGACCAGAGGCGATCTCACGCATCGCGTCAGCTTATCGAGGTTATGGGGTTCTCCCACCTCACGAACGGCTGTCTTCTTCTACCTCGAGACTGCCTTCTTCTACCTCGAGACTGCCTCGAGCTCGGCCAACGGTACGGCTCCTTCGCGCAGACATCGCAACTGCTCCCCGGTCAGATCCACGACGGTGGAAGGCCGACCTGCCAGGATCCCTCCATCTATCACCAAGGGCACGTCGTCGCCGAACCTCGCGCGGAGCTCGTCGGCGGTGGTGAGCGGGGCCTCCCCGTGGAAGTTGGCGCTCGTCGTGGCAAGTGGACCGACGCGCTCGCACAGCTCACGCACCACCGGGTCGTCAGGGCAACGAATCCCGATCGTCGTCGCGTCGCCACCGAGCATCCAGCCGATCCCGGCTCGGCGGCGCACTACGAGAGTGACCGCACCGGGCCAGAACCTCTCGACGACGCGCCGCGCCATCTCGGGAAGACCCCCCGAACAGAGCCTTTCCGCCTGCTCGATCCCGGAGACGAGCACGGGCAGCCCGATCGAGAGGGGACGTCCCTTCAAGGCGAACAGCGTCTCGGTGCCGTGAGCGAGCTCAGGGTCAACCGCAAGCCCGTACACGGTGTCGGTGGGGATCGCGACCACCTGACCTGCAATCAGCGCTGAGACAGCTCGTTCGAGCACCACCTCCGGAGCGCCTTTCGGCACGCCCGGCGCGCCTTTCGAAGCCCTCGGATCAAGCATCGGACCTCCGGGCAACAAGTGCCCTGGGGCGTCCCGCTAGGTCCGGGCGGACTTCCACCTGGCCGAACCCTGCGGACTTCGCCCTCAACGCGACGGCGTCTGCTTGATCGGGTGCCAGCTCCAGCACTAGGACGCCGTCCGGAGCCAGCCAAGCCGGAGCACCGGACACGAGCAGCTCGAGCACTTCGAGTCCCGTTTCGCCCGCGACGAGTGCGCGCCGGGGCTCGTAATCGTGCACGACCGGCTCCAGGTTCTCCCACTCCGAAACCGACACGTAGGGGGGGTTGGACACGAGCAGTTGCACGTGGCCGGCCAGAGCAGGCGGCAACGCGTCGAACCATGAACCCTCACGCAGGCGCACCTGTGCGGCCGCGAACGGGTCGAGGCAGGCGAGGAGGCTCAAGTTCGCCCGGGCCACGTCCAGAGCATCCGCGTAGTAGTCGGTCGCCCACACCTCGAACGAGCTCGAAGCCGCCATTTCGGCTTCGACGGCCAGCGACAGTGCGATCACACCCGAGCCGGTCCCCAAGTCAAGCGCGACGACGTGTCGTCCGGGCTCGTCAGCTGCCACCGCGACTCGTAGCTCCTCGAGCGCGTAGCCCACCACCTGCTCGGTTTCGGGACGAGGGATGAGGACTCGGCGGTCGACGGACACCTCGAGACTCCGAAACGCCCACGTTCCAAGAACATATTGAAGCGGCTCTCCGGCACGCCTACGTTCGACCATCTTCGCGACCTCGAATGCCACATGATCTGGCACCTGCCGGTGTATGTCAGAACGAGAAGAACGAAAAGGGAGCTGCGCGGCACCCCAGCCCATGGCGCGTCCGAGGACCCAGCGCGCTTCAGAAGCAGAACCGAGCTGAGAGGAAAGCTCTTGGACGAGGTCGCCGATGCTCCTCGTAGATGGGAGCCCGATGCTTCTCACAGAACGAGGGCCGTGCTCATTCACCGTTGCGGGCCCGGATTTCTTACGCGCTGGGCTCGACCAGCGCGCTTGATTCGAATCTACCCTCGCGTTCGTCCTCCAAGAGCGTGTCGACCAGCGCGTCGAGGTCACCCTCGAGGACACGATCGAGCTTGTGCAACGTCAGCTTCACACGGTGGTCGGTGACCCGGTTCTCTTTGAAGTTGTACGTCCGGACCTTCTCCGACCTTCCGCCACCGCCTATCTGAGTCCGCTTCTGCTTGGACTGCTCGGCGGCTTGGCGATCTTGCTCGAGCTTGAGCAGGCGCGCCCTCAAGACCACCATCGCCTTGGCCCTGTTCTGAATCTGGCTCTTCTCGTCTTGCATGGAGACGACGATCCCGCTCGGGAGGTGCGTGACGCGCACGGCCGAGTCCGTGGTGTTGACCGACTGCCCTCCGGGACCCGTCGAGCGAAAGACGTCCACGCGGAGGTCGACCGAGTCGATCTGGACGTCGAGGGCCTTCGCCTCAGGAAGGACGGCAACGGTGGCCGCGGAGGTGTGGATGCGTCCCTGGGATTCGGTGATCGGTACACGTTGCACGCGGTGGGTGCCACCTTCGTGTTTCATCCGCTGCCAGACATCAGGGCCTTTCATCAGGAAGGTGACCTCGTTGAACCCGTCACGTTCGGAGGGGTTGGACGACAGCAACTCCATGCGCCAACCACGACGTTCGGCGTAGTGGCGGTACATCTCGAACAGATCGCGAGCAAAGAGGTTGGCTTCCTCGCCTCCCTCCGCCCCGCGGATCTCCACGATCACGTTGCGACCATCGTTCGGGTCACGTGGCACGAGCAGCAAGTGAAGCTGCGCCTCGAGTCTGTCCACGTCGGACTGCGCGCTCTCAAGCTCGGCCCGTACCAGCTCGCGGTCGTCGGCTGACGCTTCGGAAAGCATCTGGCGCGCTGTGGCCACGTCCTCTTCCGCTTCAAGCAGCTGGCGCGCCACCAAGATCAAGGTGTCGAGGTCCTTTTCGCGTCGAGAGGTCTCCTCCAGCCGCGCCCGATCGGAGATGACATCAGGATCCGTGAGCGCCCGAAGGACAGAGGCGTGCTCACGTTCCCAGGCGTTCAGACGCTCTCGATCAATACTCACGGTCCTTCGCCTGACAGCTCATCGAAGTGCCAGTCATGTTCTTGCCCGGCCGGCCGTGCCCACCGTCGTAAGCACGTTGGCCGCTTAGCAGATCGGCCGATCAACGGATCGGCGACGGTCAGCGATGCTGCGCAGCGGGTGCCGCTGCCGAAGCGCTCTTGCGACCACGTGATGCACGCTGGCCGTAGCGGCGCTGGAAGCGCTCCACCCGGCCACCGGAGTCGACGAGCTTCTGCTTGCCGGTGAAGAACGGGTGGCACTCGTTGCACAACTCCACGTGGAGCTCTGCCTTCGTCGAGCGCGTCGTGAACGTGTTGCCGCACGAGCAACGGACCTTCGCCTCGACGTAGGCGGGATGGATCTCGGGCTTCATCGTGCCTCCAGTGTAAGGCCGAGCACTGCTCAGACAGGCGGGGCCGGGCCCTTTGCTATCTCCGCCAGGAATTCATCGTTGCTCTTCGTGGTGCGGATCTTGTCGATGAGCAGCTCCAGGCCCGCGGCGGCACTTCCGTCCGCGGCGAGGGCGTTCAGCACCCTGCGCAGCTTCCACACCTGCTGCAACTGGCCCCGTTCGAAGAGCAGCTCTTCGTGACGGGTCTGGCTGGCGTTCACGTCGATAGCCGGGTACAGGCGCCGCTCCGCCAGCCGGCGATCGAGCCGAAGCTCCATGTTCCCAGTCCCCTTGAACTCCTCGAAGATGACCTCGTCCATCTTCGACCCCGTCTCCACCAAGGCCGTGGCGAGGATCGTGAGGGAGCCGCCTTCCTCGATGTTGCGCGCGGCGCCGAAGAACTTCTTCGGCGGGTAAAGGGCTCCCGAGTCGACGCCACCCGACATGATCCGGCCGGTGGCCGGCTGGGCAAGGTTGTACGCCCGGGCCAGGCGGGTGATCCCGTCGAGGACGATCACGACGTCTTTGCCAAGCTCGACCAGGCGCTTCGCCCTGTCGATCGTGAGCTCGGAGATCGCGGTGTGCTCGTCGGAGGGGCGGTCGAAGGTCGAGGCTACGACCTCTCCCTTCACAGAGCGGCGCATGTCGGTGACCTCTTCGGGCCGCTCGTCGACTAGCAGGACGATGAGGTGGACCTCTGGGTTGTTCGCCTCGATCGAGTGGGCGATCTGCTTCAGCACCGTCGTCTTGCCGGCCTTGGGCGGCGATACGATCATGCCGCGCTGGCCCTTGCCGATCGGAGACAGCAAGTCGATGATCCGCGTCGTCGTCTCCGCGGAGCCCGAGGTCTCGAGCCGCAGCCTCTCGTCGGGAAAGAGGGGCGTGAGATCCTCGAAGCGCACTCGCTCGCGCGCCTCGTCCGGGGTGAGTCCGCAGACAGAGTCGATCCGGATGAGGGCGGGGAACTTCTCGTTCGAAGCGGCCGGACGGCTCGCTCCTTCCACATAGTCCCCCTTGCGAAGGGCGAAGCGGCGGGCCTGGCTGATCGAGATGTATATGTCACGCGAGCTCGGGAGGTAACCCTCGGCGCGCAAGAAGCCATAACCCTCATCGCGCAGGTCCAGGAGTCCCCGGACCGGCACCAGCTCGCCGGAGTACTGGGTCTCTGATCCGCCTTGGAGCTCGCGCTCGCCGTGGCCCCCGGTCTGGCGTCCGCGCCGGCGCCGGCTTCGCCGGTTGCCGGGATCGGCGCCCGCGGGTTGGGGGTGCTGTCGACCTGGTCCCGAAGCGCCTCCTGAGCGCGGGCCTGTGGAGAGCTGGTCCCGCTGACCGTTCGGCGCCGATGCTTCCGGCCAGCCTTCGGTCGTCGCCTGCGAACCCTTCCCATCGGCTTCGGGAGAGCCCTCTGCCGTCTGGTCGCCGAGGTGCGAGGCGGCTCTGGTGGCGCGCTCGCTCTCCCCGCCACCTGCAGCTGAAGAGGCCTCCCCCACACGGTTGGGAACGGTCAGCTCCCCTTCACCATTGCCGGAGCCGGAGCTGGTCCGGGCAACCTCGACGCCTGCGGCGTGCAGGATCTGGTCGATGATGTCAGATTTCTTCGTTCGCGAGCTCATCTCCAACGACATCGCCTCGGCGATGGCGCGCAGTTCGTCGCGTTCCTTGCGTTCGAGTACGGACCGCTCGAGCTGTTGCTCTGCAGCCATGTGACACCTCGCTAGGTTGCGTTCCCTTCGGCGGGCAGAGCGCCCAGGCACCAGAGGACACTGGACAGAGGGCGATACGCCGGACGGTTATCGACCCCGGCTCCGCCGCTATCCCCCGAACCGCCAGTGGAGAACCGCCTCGGGGCGAGCCACTTACAGTAGCTATCACCCACGAAACTCCTACGGTCGTAGGAGGGCGGCGGTGCCTATAAGTCTACCGGACATCGACGCTCCGTAGCAAGAACACCCCGGTCGGGGCTTTTCTTCCCTTTGTCCTTTGTGCCACGGCTCTTGGGCCGAGCTTGCCTCTACAGGCCCAAGGCCTCTCCGACGGCCGCGTAGTCCGCCTCCACGCTGGTGGGCACCGAGATCTGGCTGATAGCGAGATCCGGGTCCTTCAAACCGTGGCCGGTGAGCACGCAGACCACCGTCGAGGACGCAGGCACCCCGATCTTCAGCAACCCTGCCACCGAGGCCGCCGAGGCCGGCTCGCAGAACGCCGATTCCTCGGAGGCCAGGAATCGGTAAGCGGCGAGTATTTCCTCGTCCGTCACCGCAGTGATGGTCCCGCCGGACTCACTTGCCGCGGCAGTTGCCCCGTACCAAGATGCCGGGTTGCCGATGCGGATGGCGGTGGCGACCGTCTCGGGATGCTCGATGGGGTGGCCCTCGACGATGGGCGCCGCGCCCGCGGCCTGGAACCCGTACATCTTCGGGAGTCTCGTGGCACACCCGGCGTTGCGGTATTCGCAGTACCCGCGCCAGTAGGCGGTGATGTTCCCCGCATTGCCCACAGGCATACAGTGGATGTCGGGGGCGTCGCCGAGGACGTCGACGACCTCGAAGGCTCCCGACTTCTGACCGTCGATGCGGTAGGGGTTGATCGAGTTGACCACGGTCACAGGCTGCCGGTCTCCCAGGAGCCGCACGATGGCGAGCGCCTCGTCGAAGTTGCCTCGCACCTGTAGCACCTTCGCGCCGTGCACGAGCGCCTGGGCGAGCTTGCCGAGCGCGATGTGGCCCTCGGGGATCAACACCGCGCACGTGAGTCCCGCACGCGACGCGTACGCTGCGGCCGAAGCCGAGGTGTTGCCGGTCGAGGCACAAACGACGGCTTTCGCCCCTTCCTCGACTGCCTTGGAGATGGCTAGGGTCATGCCTCGATCCTTGAAGGACCCGGTGGGGTTCAACCCCTCGAGCTTCAACAGCACGCGGGCGCCGACGCGCGCTGACAGGCGCGGAGCCTCCAGGAGAGGGGTGTTCCCCTCGAGCAAGGTGACGACCGGCGTAGCCGCACTTATCGGGAAGAAATCGCGATAGGCCTCGAGCACTCCCGCCCAGGCAGCCATCCTCAAGCCTCCTCGTCTCCCACTATGCGAAGGACTCCTCCGATGCGGTCTACGACTTCGAGACGGCCAAGCCCATCGAGGGTCTCCATGAGGTCTCCCTGGCGCGCGACGTGAGTGACGAAGATAAGACGCGCCTCGTCGCCCATGCCGACCTGCTCCATGGAGCGGATGGAGACCGCGTGCTCCCCGAAGACAGAGGCGACAGAAGCGAGGACGCCCGGGCGATCGGCGACATCGATATTCAGGTACCAAGCGCTTCGCAGGTCGTCGGCGGGGTGCAGGCGCACTCGGGTTCGAGGCGCGGGACGCGCCGAGAACCCCGCCACCAGGTGGTGTGCCGCGTCGATGACGTCACCGAGCACAGCAGACGCTGTGGGCCGTCCGCCTGCCCCGCGGCCGTAGAGCATGAGCTGGCCTGCGGACTCACCTTCCACGAACACAGCGTTGAACGCTCCGCGCACCGAGGCGAGCGGATGCGTGCGCGGCAGCATCGCAGGATGCACTCGCACCGAGATCTCCGACGCGTCTTCGTCCGCGGAGGCGCCTGCGCCGATCCCGTCGTCGATCCGCTCCGCTACAGCGAGCAGCTTCACGACATAACCCAGTCGATTGGCGAATTCGACATCGACGGGGTCCACGGACGAGATCCCCTCGCGTGCCACGTCGGAGGGGCCCACCTCGCAGCCGAAGGCCAAGCTCGCGAGGATCGCCGCCTTCGCAGCCGCGTCGTAGCCGTCCACGTCCGCGCTGGGGTCGCGCTCTGCCAGCCCGAGTCGCTGCGCCTCGGCGAGAGCCTGCGTGTAGGAGAGCCCCTGTTCGGACATAGTGGTCAGAATGAAGTTCGTCGTCCCGTTCACGATGCCCATGACGCGCTGCACTTTCTCACCGGCCAGGGACTCGCGAAGTGGACGGATGATGGGGATTGCACCGGCCACGGCGGCCTCGTACAACAGGTCGACACCTGCGGAGGCGGCCAAGCTGGCCAGTGCGGTGCCGTGCACGGCGATCAGCTCCTTGTTGGCGGTCACCACGGGCTTTCCTGCTCCTATCGCCGCCTCCAAGAGGCTCCTGGCAGGATCCAGCCCGCCGATCAGCTCGACCACCACGTCGACGGAAGGGTCGGTGACGAGGCTCTTCGCGTCGCCCGTGAGGAGCTCGGCCGGAATCGGAGGTCGAGGGCGCGATGGGTGTGCAACGGCCACGCCTACGAGCTCGAGCCGAACCCCCGAACGCCTTTCGATGGACTGCGCCTCCTCGAGGAGCAGCGACACGAGAGCTTTCCCAACGTTCCCGGCACCGAGCACCCCGACGCGCACTACCGCCCGCGCGCCCGCCGACTTGCCTGCTTTGTCGCCCTCGTTCCCGCCGCTCGCCATCAGCTCACGCTATCGCTGAGTAGGCACACCGGTGTGCGGGAGAGTGTCTTCTCATGCCTCTAACGGGTCCGGCGGCGGAGGGTCGCGGCACCAAGCAGCAAAGCGGCGGCGGCGAACATCGCCACAACACCGATGTCGACCAGGAATTCAGACGTCACTGTGGCGGACGTGCTCAGTTGTTGTGTCGCTCCGACTGCGTAGGACATCGGCAGTATGTCGGACAGCCAGTGAAGGGCCGTCGGCAGCTGGGAACGGGGCACGATGATGCCGCAGAGCAGCAGTTGCGGCAGGATGAACGCGGGCATGAATTGCACGGCCTGGAATTCAGTTGACGCCAGGGCGCTGAGCGAGAGCCCGAGTGCGGTGCCCAAGAGGGCGTCCACGACGGCCACCACGACGACGAGCCACGCCGAACCGCTCACATGGAGCCCGTAGAGGCCGAATGAGAGGCCTGATACGACGAGCGCCTGGATCACGGCGGTAAACCCGAAGGCGAGGGCATAGCCCATGACGAATTCCGCCTTGGCCAACGGCATGGTCAACAAGCGCTCCAGGGTTCCACTCGTCCTCTCGCGAAGGGTGGCGACCGATGTCACGAGGAACATGACGACGAGGGGGAAGATCCCGAGCAGGGGTGGTCCGAACCGGTTAAAATCGGCGGCACGTCCGCGCAGGATCCAGGCGAGCAGCCCCATGAGGACAGACGGGACGGCCAGAAGCAGAGCCACAGTTCGGGGGTCGTGGTGAAGTTGTCGCAGAACGCGACGGGTGGTAGCTCCGGTGCGCCGTAGGGTCATGCCGGCAGACCTTCGACGAGCGCGATGAATGCAGCGTCGAAGTCGGTCGACCCGGTGCGCGCCAGGAGCGAACTCGGCGAGTCGTCCGCCAGGATTCGGCCGTCACGCATGAGCAGGAGCCTCTGGCAGCGCTCGGCCTCGTCCATGACATGGCTCGACACCATGAGGGTCGTCCCCGTCCCGGCGAGGCCCGTGAACAACGCCCAGAGGTCTCGCCGGAGCAAGGGGTCGAGGCCCACGGTGGGCTCGTCGAGCACCAGCAGTCGGGGCGAGCCGAGCAGAGCGGTGGCCAACGACACCCGCGTCTGCTCGCCCCCGGAAAGGCGTCCCACGACCGTGTCGGTGTGTTGACCAAGTCCGACGTCGTCGATGACGCGATCGACGGCACCACGTTGCACTCCCAAGACGGAGGCGAAGTAACGAAGGTTCTCCGAGACGGTGAGATCCGAGTAGACCGACGGTGCCTGGGTGACGTACCCCACCTGACTTCGCAGGCTCTGCGATCCGGCCAGCTGCCCACACAACCGCACCAGCCCGCTGGCGACGACCTGCGTCCCTACCAAGGACCGCATGAGCGTCGTCTTGCCGCAACCGCTCGGACCAAGCAGGCCGACCAAAGTCCCCGACGGGACCGTGAACGAGACATCCGCCACCACGGTCCGGCCCCCGCGGATCACCTGTAGGTGCTCGACACTAATCGCCGGTTCCACGTGAGCTCTTACCCACTCTCGCTAGAAGTGCCCGTCACATAGTTGCGCACGAGACGCCGGTTGTCGCGGAAATGTCTGATTCGTTTCCGTGCGCGGGCCAGCCGGCGTTTCCACGCCAGGGTGTCCGTCAGCCTTGAGGTTGGTGCATCCGAAGCTCTGCAACATCTTGGGCTGGCTGGTGGTCATCCTCGTGGCGTTGCTCGTTGCCACCGGGACTCGGGCGTACGCGATACAGACCTGCTACGTCCCGACGGCGTCAATGTCACCCACGCTCATGCCCGGTGACCGAATCATCGTCGACAAGCTCGCTGGGTCCATCCACAGAGGCGACATCGTGGTCTTCCGCAACGTCCCCGCCGACCAAGGTGGACCACCGACCCTGGTGAAGCGCGTTGTCGGCCTTCCTGGTGATGTGGTTTCCGGCTCAGGCAATCAGGTATTCATCGACGGGAAGCCGTTGGCCCAGCCGTGGTTGCCTCCATTGACCGGCAATTGCCGGACTACTCAAAGCATGCCGATCACAACGACGAAGATCACGGCTGATCACTACTTCGTCATGGGTGACTGCCGCGCTATCTCTGACGACAGTAGGTACTGGGGAACCGTCCCGGCGTCGAACATCATCGGTAAGGTCGAGATCATCGCGTGGAGGAATGGGCACCCCTGGTTCCACTGGTTCTAGTAGGAACCGTTCTAGTAGGAACCGTTCGGATGCCACAGACCCGACGATCCGCTCGTCACTTCGCGCTCAGCACGGCGATGGTGAACAACGCCGCATCCCACACGAAATGGGCCAGAATTGGTCGAGTCAGTCGACGGTTCTTCTGGAACGAGCGCGTCATGAAGTAGCCAAAGGGAATCGTGAAGATGAAACCCAACCCGTAGTACACGTGGTAGCTGGTACGCAGGATCAGGCTCAGGATGAGGGCGGGCCACGGCTTCCAACCCAGCTGGTCGAGCCGGGTAAGGAGGTAGCCGTTAACGAGTACTTCCTCGGCCACAGCCGTCGTCAGTGACAACACAACCAGGTAGATCACGTAGTAGTGCGAAACGTGGCCCACCTCGACGGGGTTGAGAAGACCCGGATGGTTGCGAACCAGGGACGTAAAAGGAATCGCCAGCAAGAACGACGCCCCGAAGGTGGCGGCGATGAGCCCGATGCACGGCCAGATGTCCGATGACCATCCCGGAAGCCCCAGACCCAAGATGGCTGGCCGTTGTCCGGTACGTGCCAGAAGGAGCAGAGCGATGGGAACGACACTCGCTACGGAGAGGTAGCTCAGCGTCGCAAACACCAGGTTGGCGGCGAGGTGACCCGGTACGAGGTTCGGGATCGGGTTGGGACTACCTCCACCGAGGGCATGACGAGTGACCAGAGTGACGGCGGAGATGACGCCTACGTAGAGGAAGCCGATCATGACGAAGGTCGTTTCCCACGCCAGATTGCGCCGTGTCGGAGGGCCCGAGTTCTCCACGACCAACTTGGGGAGCTCTTGGGTCCACCATTGCCAGTTGGGTGGGGGCAGCGGCCATTCAAGAGGGGGCACCCAGCCAAGGGGGGGATACCAACCCGGAGGAGGCTCAGGCCAGCCCGGTGGCGACCTCCACAGCCACACCTTTTCCGCCATTACTGCCAGCATGCATCGCCGGGGCCAGCTCCCGCTCCTTTGCGGACCGAGAAGATGCCATCCGCGCCAGCCAGTAATCCGTCAGGGATGACGTTCTCGTGCCGGGGACAACGGGCTCGCCCATGTGAGGGTGCGGAAATGTCCCTAGAGAAGGGGTCACGCTTCTGTTCCGGCGACCATTCGTGCTTTCGCCGGCGGGCCTCCGTCTCCCGAGAGGCATTCGGTCCTCTGTGACGATTCCGATCAGCGAAATCGCAGGCGTCGGCCTCGTTTTCGTGCGCTCGGTTCAAGGAACGTTGCGCCCGCCTCCGGACAGTTGGTACATGAACATTTGGAGGACCAATGGTTCTGTAGAAGGAATGCCGATCAGCTACATCCCTGCTGCACGCAATGCGAGATTCGGGTCAGCCCGCTTTGACGCGGCTGCCGAAACGGACCCAAATGAGTTGGCGGCCACTCCCGCAGCCCAGGTGGCTCGCGAAATCTACGACCGTGTGATCGCACAACAGGGTTTGACCGGTCCCCTCGTAACTCAGCAGCGCCAGAAGCACCCGACATCGTCGATATGGTTAGTCTCCCCAATCACCGCATTCTGGTCCCCTGATGGCATCCTTGGCCCTGTCGAACAGACCACCCGATAAGTGATGCCGGTACCGAGCAGTGTGGCTCAGCGCACAGCCGCCTCATAGAGACGCCCGCACCAGCGTGTCCCGAGCGGTTCCAAAGACCCGGGCCTGAGTCGGCGAAGCATCCGAGGGGTTGCGCCTGCCGGCAAAACCGTGATCGCTCGCGACGAGGATCGTGAACTGGTGGAAGAACGTCGGGATGTTGAGGCGCTCAGAAATGGCCCCGATTTATCAGTTCGATTATCACCCCAAGAACGATCACAACGATCATGGCCGTTCGTCCTCCGCTGCTCAGCTTGATCGACCAGGCTTCGTAGGGATCAGTGCCGGCAGGCAGCAATGAACTATCTCCCATGGCACCCCATGGATACTCCGGCGTCATCATTGAGAAGTAGCCGTAGAAGCGCGTTTGGTATCGCAAGACCGCGCGTGTCGCCTCGAACAACGGTCCTGGCAGCTCTCCGGTCACGAGCAACATGAACCAGCTCCCGACCGAGACGATCCCGAGTCCGGCGCCAAGCACGTCTGCCACGATCGAGCCGGGAATGGCGATGAAGAGGCGGAACAAGACTGCGGCACGGTTGAGCTCAACCGGAGGGGGAATGGCAAGTCGGATGGGATATGTGTCCTCGTCACCCAGGCTGTATGGGGGGTAGACGTCAGTCAGGAAGAAGAAGTAGCCCTGGACGCGCAAGTTCCAGCGCAACGCTCCAGCGATGAACTCCCGGAGCCCACCAGCCAACCGGCCACTGAAGAGCGCTACAAACCAGGCCGCTATGACCGCAAAGAACACGACGATGTTGACAAAGAGGAGGACGATGGACTGTGGGATCACCATGATGAGGCGTATGGCGCACGTCAAGCGATTCCGGGGTGAAGGAGGCGGGTCGAGGACCCACAAGTGCAGAGGTGTGGCGCTCGGCGTAGACGGAGGTCCCGACCAAGGCGGTCCCGTGGGCGAGGGCTGAACCGCCGGGGGCGGCATCGGCTGAACGGCGCTGCCGGGTGCCGTGGGAGGTGGCGGTGGTGGATAGTTCGGGTGCTGTTCTGGTGGGTACCACTTTCCGTCAGATGCAATCCACCAGCCCGGTCCCTGCGAAACATCACTCATGGTCCACGCCCTCCCCATCGACGTAACTGGCTCGGAGTGACTCGTGAACCTAGCCCAGAAGCCGCTCCGATGCTTGAAAAAGAAGCGCCCCCACCGGTGCTCGTTTGCCTGAACTAGCCATGACAATGCCCAGCGCGACCTCAAAGACGAACTCTTGGGCGACACGCACGTACCGCGCGGAAGTGCCGCTCAGGCTGATGGCCCCGGGGCCATCCGACGGTGGAGCGCCGGTTATCGGGGATCCCGCTCACATCGTGTATCCATCTGGGCCGATTTGGAAGTGATGCCGTTTCCGTGCGGGGGACAGTGGTCCGTCCCACGCCAGTATCCGGGAATGTCGCTTGAGGAGATGGGAGGGGGTCCGGGGTCACAGCCATTCCCGCCCAGTTAATTCACGAAGACCTATTTGCTCGCGAGAGGCAACGGTCGGCGCTCAACGGTTGATGGAGAGGGATCATCGACCCCGGCGTGCATGGTGTCTCTTAGAGTGTGGGTGCACGCTAGAAGGAGGACAGATCGTGGCTGCAGAGGAGAACGCAGAGCAGAATATTAGGTCGGCGCAGGCGGGTTATGCGGCGTTCTCTTGGGGTGACCCCGCGGCAGCGATGGACAATATGGTCGACGATGTCGAGTGGGTTGTCCCCGGTGAGAGCCCGGTTAGTGGTACCTACCATGGCAAGGAAGAGGTGCGCGCCCTCTTGACAAAGCTGGCTGAGAGGCCGTTTACCATGGTGGCCGAGCGCTTCCTCGGTGATGAGGAACTCGTCGTGGTGCTCATCCGCACGACTGTTGCGGGTGAGTCAACTGACCGAGTGGACATCTTGACCTACCGGGATGGCAAGGTTGTGAAGGTTCGGAGCGTGTTGGACACGTTAGGCCAGCAGCGGATGTTTGGTACCAAGTAGAACGGTGGACGACCAGGCAAGCCCATCATTGGCGGGCACCCAGCGGTCCGCCGTAGCTCGTTGCCTTTGCAAGTCCTGGGTGCCTCGAAGTGCTGGTTGGTGACGCTCGCGACTACATGTACCACCAGCAACGGGGGTGGCGCTGACTACGCGTCGGGGCACGCGCAAAGTGCCTGGTATGGGCTGGGCGACAGTGGTCCGTCCCATGCGAGGGTGCGGGAATGTCCCTAGAGGAGGGGTTCGGGATCCAGCATTTCAGGGCGGGCGGTGCCGTGCATCCGGTCGAGGTCGACTAGGTCCTTTGGTCGGAGTCCAGTCGGTACCGGAGGTAGACGACGCCGCTGGCGAAGCGCCGGGTTTCCAGCAGGCGAAGGGGCAGGCTCACGCCTTTGGGAAGCCACGGCTTGCCGCCACCGAGCACGACGGGGACCGTCAGCAGACGGAGCTCATCTACGAGACCGGCAGCGAGCGCCTGCCCAGCGAGGTTCGCGCCGCCGATGGTGATGCGCCGAGCAGCGGCCGCCTTCAGGCGCCGCACGGCCTCGGGGTCGAAGTCGTGCTCGAGCCTCGTCCGGGCACTGGATACCGACTCGAGGCTGCGCGAGTACACCACCTTGTCCGCGTTTCGCCAGATCTCGGCGAATTCTCGGACATACCCTTCGTCCGGGATGGCGCTCTCCCAGTAGAGCATGGCCTCGTACATCCGGCGCCCGTACAAGTACGTCCCGGCCGGCCTCTCGAGCTCCCTGATGAAGGAAAAGACTTCCTCGTCCGGTGCGGACCAGTCGATCCGACCGTCAGGGTCCTCCGTGTAGCCGTCGATGGAGGCATTGGCGGTGTACACGAGATCAACCATCGGTCGCCTGAAGGGCTGTCTCACGAGTGATGCCTGCCTTCCGCCGAAGGAGCCTCCTAAACATTGGCTCTATCGTGCCAGGATCATCCGGTACATGAATGCCGTTTCCGTGCGGGGGACAGTGGTTCGCCGCATGTGGGGGTTGCGTTCCTTGTGAGGTATCCGGTCGAGTCGTCGGCGCGCGGCGTGGAGGCGTTCAGCCGTCGAGGCGCAGGAGGTCGGCGTCCTCCTCTCTTCGTACGACGACCCGGCAGCGCCCGTCGGCCACGAACACCACCGCCGGCCGGGGCACCTTGTTGTAATTGGACGCCATCGAGTAGCCATACGCACCGGTAACGGGCGTGGCTAGCACATCGCCCACCGACAGCGCCTCGGGGACGCGGGCGTCTGCCACCACGATGTCGCCCGCCTCACAGTGCTTTCCCACCACCCGTACCGCCCTGGGCCGAGGGGCGTCGGCCGCCCGCGGCAGAAGAGCCTCGTACCCGCTGCCGTACAGAACGGGGCGCGGGTTGTCGCTCATGCCACCGTCGACGGCCACGTAGGTGCGGATGCCGGGCAGCTCCTTCACCGTGCCCACCCGGTAGAGAGTGAGACCCGCCGTTGCCACGATCGCCCTGCCGGGCTCGGCGTTGACTCGCGTCGACGCCGGGATCCCCATCGACTGGCAAGCGTCGCGGACGGTGCTCGCCCACTCGGCGATCGTCGGGGCCGACTCCCCCGCCACGTACGGCACCCCGAGCCCTCCTCCGACGCAAAGTTCGGGAAGGTCTAGAGGCGTGAAGAACTTGGCCAGCACCTCCACCTCCTCGGCGAAGGAACCAACGCGAAAGACCTGGCTGCCTATGTGGGCGTGGATCCCTACGACACGCACACGCGGGAGCGAACGCAGGCGTTCGACCGCCTCGGCGGCGGCACCCGAGGAGAGGCCGAACCCGAACTTCGAGTCCTCCTGACCGGTGCGCACGAACTCATGCGTGTGGGCTTCCACTTCCGGGGTGACTCGCACGAGAACGGCCTGCTCTCTGTTGTCACTTGCGGCGCCCTCTGCCGGATCGACAAGTCGGGAAAGGCGGTCGATCTCGTCAAAGGAGTCGACGACCAGACGGCCGACACCTGCTTCTAGAGCTCGGGACAGCTCCGCATCGGACTTGTTGTTGCCGTGCAACACGAGCCGGGCTGGGGGCACACCGGCCGCGAGCGCCACGTGCAGCTCACCGGCTGTGGAGACGTCGAGCCACATTCCCTCCTCGTGGGCGAGCGACGCCATCGCCTTGCACAAGAAGGCCTTGGTCGCGTAAGCGACGCCGTCCCCCCAGGCCCCCACCGCCTGGCGGCAATGGTCGCGCAAATGGGCCTCGTCGTACACGAAGAGCGGAGTCCCCAACTCGTCGGCGAGATCCACGAGGTCGACTCCGCCCACCGACAACCGGCCACCCGCTTCGATTCGTGCGGTCATCGGCAACAGCTTGGCGTCGACCGGACCCTCGTCGGGGAGAAGCGGACGCTCGTGGGCGCTCTCGGACGTTGCGTCCGCCGTAGCTTCGAGCGCGTCGCCGCACGAGTCGTGCATCAGCAAAAGGCTAATGCCCCTGCGGGTGCCGGCCATCCCGACAACTGCTGATTCGCCTGCTAGATCGCCATTCGAAGTTCATTTCGCATGAGCAGTCCAACTGGCACAGCGGCTGCGCGTCGCTGCTCGGGATCAGGTACGCGGTACTACAGTGTCAGCTGCGGTCCGTTGTCGCCGTCCACATCTGGACGCCAGGTGTGATCTGTACTGCCCTCGTAGCTCAGCGGATAGAGCGCCGGCCTCCGGAGCCGGGTGCGCAGGTTCGAGTCCTGCCGGGGGCGCCAATGTGCCGGGGACGTCCTGCCGTGGGCGCTAGGAATTTTGCCCTTGGGTCAGGTAGTTAGAAGGGTCGCCGGGGGCCGGAGCGCGGACAGGTGGCTGATGAGGGTGGTGGGGGCTCAGGGTGGTGCTTGGTCTCGGAAACCCTGATGTCAACCCACCGGTAGCACAGCTACATAAAACGACTGCCAACAACCTTTTCGATAGCTCGTCCCGGACTTACGCCGAAGGGCCCGGGATTTCTTGGGGTGCCCACGACCGCTAGAAAGAAGAACCCTTGGACGGTTGTTCACCGTATCCAGGACGCGACCCTGGCATCGCGGATGGACCCTTATGACACTTGCGTCACCGAGCGGGTGCCCCAATTCCGAAGCCCGGGTGTCACTAACTCCCGGTGACTGACGGTCCGGTCAGAACCCATCGCGGTGCGCGACGCTGACGCTATGGCCAATGATCACCATCCAACCGAACCTGGAGGAACTTCGGTCGGCGTCCCGCGGGGCCGTCACCTGCACCTCTCCCTTCCTCGACGAGCTCAGCTGATATCAACGGTATTCCTGGCGATAGCAGCGGGATTGGCGCCCTGGACCGTGTTCCTCGGTCTGTCCCTTCCTCCCAAGTACAACGCTGGGCACTGGAACCTGCTTTGGACCGGGTTCGATGTCGGACTCATCTGCGTCTTGGGCTACGCAGCGTGGGCTGCGTGGTTCCGCCGCCAGATCCTGGCGTCGACCACGCTCATCGCAGGGACCTTGCTTTCTTGCGACGCGTGGTTCGACATTCTCACCTCGCTTGGGCATCGCGACCAGTGGATCACCCTGCTCACGGGCCTTGGCGGCGAGATCCCGCTAGCAGTGTTCTTCTTCTGGCTCTACCGTCGCATCGTCCTGAACGCCCTCGCCACATTCCACCAGCTGCTAGGCGATGGATTGCCGTCGCGACGGCTCCGCGAAGCGCACATCTTGTCTCTGTCTACCCGTCCCCCGACAGCGTCGAAGGCGCCCGACCCGCTTGGACAGTAGCGAAGTTGCTAGCCAGGACCATTGAGGAACCTGCCTTCTCGCCCGACGTTTTTCTTCGGCACTACGAGAAGCATCCACGTAGGAGCTTGACGGAGCTCCATCCACGAGCAGACCGTCAACATGACCGGCGATCATCGACCATCCAGGTTGAGTGGAATGGCCGTGGCCACTGCACGATCTGAGCTCTCACGCGAAAACGTCGGCCCGAAGGTTGCGGGATCGCACCTGAGAGTTGGCAAATGAGCATGTCAGCTTCGCTACCATCTGCAAGAAGGGGTCTCGTAACGCGAGGCGTCGCATTACGCGAGCACCCCTCTTCACGTGTTTGGACTGGTTCCTAATCTGGGGAACGCGCAGTCCCGTGCGGAATTCCCGCCGGATAATGGGAGAGTCTCCACAAACCCCGGTCAGAGGGGGCGCATGGGATTCTCCGCCTCCCGCCCTACGGATTTTCAGGCACCACGACGACCGGGCACGAAGCATGCGCCACGCAGTGCAGGCCGACCGAACCGAGCAGCACTTCCCCGACTTCACCAAGTCCGCGGTTTCCGATGACAAGAAGGTCTGCACCCTTGGCGGTTTCTACGAGGACACGAGCGGCCCGGCCTTCGACGGCCGAGGCTTCGACCGCTACCGCCGGCTGATCGCCAAGCACCCCCTTTACGATCTGCTCGAGCCCCCGACGGGTGAGCTTTAGGGGATCGGCACCGGGCGGGTCGTGGGGAACCCACATGTCGGGGTAGGGGTTGTACCAGGTCATCACCACCTGCAAGTCGGCGCCGGTGTGCTCTGCCTCCCTTGCCGCCCATCGCAGAGCTTCTCTTGACGAGTTCGATCCATCCACGCCGACGACGATTCGCCCCATGAATTTCAACGTCGCGCCCCGAAGGCCGAGGTGACAGGGCACAAGGTCACATCTTCGACTGAGTCGACCGCATTGACGCAGTGGCCGATCAGGACGCCTCTAGGGCAGGTGACGTTCGACTCTGAAGCACCCCTCTTGTCAGGGCGTAGTGTCGAACAGACGATGGTCAGGCATGGCCTCGCGCGAAAGGCCTTTGTTCAGTGGGGCGATCGGGCTTTTGAACAGCACGCGCTCTCAACGGCCACCTAGTTACTGTCGTGGCAGAAGCGTGGCTGCGCGAGACGGTCGTGGCAGAGTCCCGCGCCGGAGTCGCCACCGACCAGCTCATCGCCCCAAGTGCTCGCCCGACAGACGGGCACTCAAGTGGCATGGCCCAAGAAGTGTAAGAGTGAGTCAGCCCACAAAGTGCACTCGTGGGTCTGACGGCTGCAGCTGGGACCAGGTCCATTAACGACTCTTTCAAGGCGCCACCGTCGCCCGATCAAGGAACCTATCGTATAGATGGAAGACCATGACCAAGCAGGCCGCACCCCCACCGACGAGTGACAAAGGTGCCCCGACCGCACCACCGTCGCCACCTGGGTGGCGTCACTACCTCTGGCTCGTTGCCATCGGGACCTTCATCATCTTGTATTTCGTCTTGCCGACGACAAAGGGCCCGACGCCTGTCACGCTGAACTACTCGCAGTTCGTGAACGACATCTCGATGCACAAAGTGAAGACGGTCACCATTGAGACGAGCAGAAGCGCCACCGGCACCTTGTCCAATGGCAAGCAATACACGACGGCGATCCCGTCACAGGCCGGACAAACTCTCCTTGATCAGTTGCAGAAATCCGGAGTTCAGATCACGGCGGAGACGAGCGGCACCTCATTCGGCGCCGAAGTGTTGTCGTGGTTGATCCTGATCCTCCCCTTCGCCGTTTTCGGCTACCTGTGGTGGCGCCTCTCGAAAGGGGCCACTGGGCGTTTGCAAGGAGCCCTCGGGGTCGGCCGAGCGAAGGCCAAGGTATTCGACGAGGAACGTCCCAAGACGACGTTCGCCGACGTGGCGGGCTACGAGGGCGCGAAGCTCGAGATACGCGAGGTCGTCGACTTCCTCAAACACCCCGAGCGCTATGCACGGGTTGGCGCGATGGCACCAAGGGGCATCTTGATGGTCGGGCCTCCAGGCACCGGCAAGACCCTCCTTGCTCGGGCGGTGGCTGGCGAAGCGGACGTCCCGTTCTTCTCGGTTACCGGGTCGAGCTTCGTCGAAATGTTTGTCGGTGTTGGGGCCGCTCGTGTTCGCGACCTGTTCCAAGAGGCGCACAAGCGGGCGCCGGCGATCATCTTTGTTGATGAGATCGATGCCATCGGTCAGCGCCGGGGTGGCACCGGCGCGGTCGTGTCGAACGACGAGCGGGAGCAGACTCTCAACCAGCTGCTCGCCGAGATGGACGGTTTCGATCCAGCTACTGGCATAGTCGTCCTGGCGGCCACCAACAGGCCCGAGGTCCTCGACCCGGCGCTGCTCCGACCGGGGCGGTTCGACCGACAGGTTACGATCCCGCTCCCCACCCTGCCGGAGCGTCTCGCCATCTTGCAGGTCCACTGCCAGGACAAGCGGCTCGACCAGAGCGTGGACCTGGACGTGGTGGCGAGGGGGACACCCGGTTTCTCAGGGGCGGATCTTGCCAACCTCGTCAACGAGGCGGCGATCGTGGCGGTACGGGCGAACCGCGAAGTGCTCACCGAATCGGACTTCGACGAAGCCCGCGACCGCGTCATCCTCGGACGGCGTGAAGGCTCGAACGTTCTGCTTGCCGATGAGAAGCACGCCGTCGCCGTCCACGAATCCGGCCACGCTCTCGTCGCCGCGTATTCGGACAAGGCGGACCCGATCGCGAAAGTGACCATCCTCCCCGCCGGGCAGGCGCTCGGCGTCACCGAGCAGCTCCCTCTCGTCGAGCGGCACCTCTACGGCGAGGATTACCTGTCCGACACGCTGGCAGTCTTCCTAGGGGGTCGCGCCAGCGAGCTCGTCGTGCTCGGCCAAGGCTCGACGGGTGCCGCGAACGACCTCGCCAAGGCAACGGAACTGGCAACGAAGATGGTACGGGAGTTCGGCCTCTCCTCGGCCGTTGGACCCGTGGGCTATCCCTCGGGGGGTTCCGTCTTCCTCGGCGGCGAGGGTGGCGCGTTTTCGAGCCGGCCTTTTGCAGAGGAGACCCAGGCGGCCATCGACACCGAGGTCTCACGGCTGCTCCGCGAGGCCGAACAACGAGCCGTCGGTGTGCTGAAGGAGCATCGCGATGTGCTCGACAAGTTGGTGGAGCTTCTCGTCGCCAACGAGACAGTGGACGGCTCGGAGGTCTACGCTCTCGCCGGCCGACCCGAACCCGCAGCAGGCGGTGCGGGTATGACTATGGCGCCGGATCGTGCCGTCTCGATGGCAAGAGAGCCGGTGGACACGGGCTCGCCGAAGGCTGCGGGGGACGCCGAAGCCACCAGGTGATGTCCTCGCTGTCCTCTACCGCCAGCTACGGGTCGAGATGTTGGTTCGATGCGGAAATGGCACGCTTGGCTAGATCTCCACAGCGGAAGCGCGAACTTCGGGCACCGAAATTCCGGATCGAGGTCGTGATGTCTGCCGGTTTTGCACCGCGAAGACCTTGACGTCCTGTGGGGGTCGAGCCACCACGAGCACCTCCCGAAAGACCGAGCTCACAACGCACCGCCGGAGGTGCTCATCGCCGGGGGGGCCGATTGACCGGTCCGCCGGGATACGAGATAGCGGTCAGCAAACACGACGGACGCGTGTCGGCATCGATGTCACCGCCGCCTCAGCTATCCGGCTACGCGAGAGACGACCTCACGGAGCCGAACTCTCCGACCTGTGCGAAGGATGGATCTTCTGTAGATGCCGGCGGCGAGCTTCGCCACTGCCACCGTGCACACCACGCTAAGCGCCGCTGAAGCAGCGAACTCCCACCAGGTGGCCCTTCCCAGACCAACGAGAACGGGCATGGCGAACGGCGCCGTCGGCGGCAAGTAAGCAAGGACGTCGAAGAAGGTGGAGGGGTTCCCGGAGCCAGCGACCGTGAGGGACATGACGTACCCGAGGAGGATCGGAAGGCTCAGCGGGAAAGCAAGGCCTTGCACCTGCTCCTGTCGTTCGGTCATCGAGCCCGCGGCGGCGTAGACCCAGCAGTAGAAGGCATAGCCAAGCACCAGCCATACCAGCAGGCTGGCAAGCGCAAGAGGTGCGGTGCCTTGCAGGAGATCAGAACCCACCGCCTTGGCGAGAACGAGAGCAAACGCAACGATGAGGCCTGCCTGGGCGAAGGCCACGAGTCCGATCCCGAGGACCTTGCCCGCCAAGAGCTGAACTGGACGGACAGCAGCCAGGAGCACTTCGACGACTCGGCTGGACTTCTCCTCCATCACCCCGACGAGGATCCATGCGTTGTATTGGGTGAGCATCACGAACACGAGGATCAAGCCGACCACCGAGGTTGTACGAACAGCCCCCTCGGCGGGCGCTGGTTGGAGACTGGTCACCGGGAGCGGCTTGGCATGAACCAGCTGGGCTGCTTGGGCAGCCGAAAGACCCGCCGCCCTAAACGCCTGTCCCACTCCGACGGCATCGGAGACGGCGCGCACGAGCTGGGCCGTCTTCGAAGTATCAGTGGACTCGATAGCTTGATTCACGACGAGGCGACGGCCGTCGACGATCAACAAGTCGACGCGGCCCGCGCGCAGATCGTCGTCAGCGACCACCACGTTCGCTTCATCGACTAGGCGCACGGTGGACCCGATGCTCTTTCCTGTCGCGACGACGGATGTCCTAAGAGGAGCAGAGAGCGAGCCGACGACACCAACAGACTGGGAATGTCCGTGTCCCCGGTTCAGCACCGGGATGACGATGGCCGCCGCCACCGCCACCAGGAGGAGCAGAGTCCCCACTCGGAAGATCTTCCCGCGGAGGCGTTCTCGCACCTCCCGTGTCGCCACCAGGCCGATATCGCCCACGAGAGGCTCCAACACCACGGGAATCCGTAACGGGCGGCGGATCGAATGACCTCGCCGACGGAACCACACTCTCAGCGCCACCACTACGACCACGATCGCGAGGACGACGACCAAGTTCACCCCAGCGCCTCCCGGAACACCTCCGACAGCCGGCGGCGCTCGAAGGTGAACTCGGTCACCCGGCCGGCTCCCATTGCCGCTTGCAATACCGCTTTGGTGTCGACCGACCGGTCGAGTACGAGGCGCACCGCACCCCGGTCGATCTCTGACACGCTGACCCCTCCGAGGAGATGGGCCCACGACGCGTCTCGGTCCCCCTCGACTCGCACCACTAGTCGGCACGGGCCGCTGGTGGCCAGGTCGTCGACCGTTCCCGCCACGACGAGACGGCCGTGATCAATGATCGTGACCGCCTCGCAGAGATGTTCGACGAGATCGAGTTGATGACTAGAGAAGAGCACGCAACAGCCTGCCTGGGCTCGTTCGACCAGCACGGCGCCGATGTCGTCGATCGCCACCGGGTCCAACCCGGACAGGGGCTCGTCGAGCACGAGGAGTTCCGGTTCGTGGACCAACGCAGCAGCGAGCTGCACCCTCTGCTGGTTCCCGTGGGAGAGCGAGTCGACCTTGCTATCAGATCTGTCTGCGACCCCGAGTCGCTCTAGCCACGTCTTCGCGGCGACCGCGGCGTCAGGCGCTCTCATCCCATGCAGTCTCCCGAGGTACTGGAGCTGCTCGCCCACGAGCATGCTCGGGTACAGCCCTCGTTCCTCGGGCATGTAGCCGAAGCGGCGGCGCTCGGCTTGCTCGACCGGAGCCCCGTTCCACCTGACCGTTCCGGCGTCCAGGTCGGTCAGGCCGAAGATGGCGCGCATCGCGGTCGTCTTGCCGGCTCCGTTCGGGCCGAGGAAGCCCACCACTTGGCCAGCACGAACAGAGAACGAGAGATCGTCGAGGGCGGTTACCGTCCCGTACCGACGGGTCAGCGCGTCCAGTTCCAGCGGACCACCCATCGCCTCGAGGCTAGGCGCCGTGATCCCGCCTCATCGGCGTTTCCACAAGGGCCGGTCCGCTATGTTCGCCGCGGGGGCCGCTCGCCCTCGTATACCGGGTAGGGTATATCGACCTCAGTTGGCGCCGAGGTCGGGTTCCGAGTGACGAATCCGAGGGAGACCCGTGCAACTCACAGATGACGTCGTCGAGGACGTTCGCAAGCGTCTCCATCGTGTCGCAGGACAACTCGAGGGGGTCGGGCGCATGCTCGACCAAGGCCGCGAGTATCGTGACGTGATCGCGCAGATCTCTGCGGCGACCAAGGCCTTGGAACAAGCGGGGTTTCGATTGGTCGCGGCAGGGTTGACCTACTGTGTCGAGCATCCCGAGGAGGCCGAGGCTGACGGTTATCCGCTCGAAGCTGTCCAGCGGATGTTCATGAAGCTCGCGTAGGCCTACTCGATCGGCGCCGGGTGCGAACGCATTCGCCCGCTCGCTCTGACCGCTCGGACAAGGGCGTCGATCGCATCGACCTCACCTTGCTCCGTAAGAACGGGGCGACGCACTCGCTCAGCGCGTTCGATGTCCAGCCCTGGCAGATCGTTCGCCACGTCCTCGGGACTGAACAGCACGGCCTGGTCCTGAGGGCCACCCGTGCCCTCGGTGAGGTTCGTCGAGTCGTGACCGACTACGAGGAGCGTCCCGCCGGGCGCCAACGCGCTTGCCGCTCGTGACAGCACTCGCCGGCGGACGTCGGCAGGCAGCTGGAGGTACATGACGATCACCAAGTCGAAGGCCGCCCCCGGCGGGTTCCACTCGAGCACGTCGGCTTCGAGCCAGGTCACATCGACCCGGCGCACGACGGCGAGGTGCCGAGCTTTCGCCAGCCCGACAGGCGAGAAGTCGACGCCTGTGACCTGCCAACCCTGCTCGGCCAACCACAGCGCGTTGCGCCCCTCGCCACACGCAAGGTCGAGCGCCCGACCCGGCTGCATGCTCGCAACCTCTTCGACGAGAAAGCGGTTCGGCTCCGCGCGCCAGATCAGCTCGTGGGTCATGTAACGCGCGTCCCACTGCTGTCGATCCATGCCAGGTGCTCTGCTCAGGCCGAGCCCGATGTAGCCACTTCGATGCTCACCTGCGGGGGCTGCTCGAGGCTGTTGTGCACGGTGCAATGCGAGGCGACCGCCAGGAGGGCGTCGCGCCGCTCATCGGGCACCTCGTCCGGGATCTGGACTCGGAGGTTGATATCACCTACCCGGGTAGGCCGGACCGCCATGTTGAACTCGGCGGTGACGGAGAGTCCATCGGTGGGAAGGCCGTGCCGAGCCAGAAACCGCCGGGCGTAGAAAGCCACACATGAGGCCAGGCTGGCGACGAACAGCTCGGTCGGAGTGGGTGCGGTGTCGTCTCCGCCGTCGTCGACTGGCTGGTCGACCCTCAGCACGTGTTGGCGTATGGCAATCCCGAATTGGTCGCCACCGTCGTGGGTTATGTGAATACCTTCGTTCATTGCCCCACTACCGCAGGTGCGTCAGCAGATGCGGCGCTTTCGAAGTTGTCTCTTGCAAGCGACATGGTTCTTGCAAGCGACATGGTTCTTGCAAGCGACACGGTTGCCATCTCCGACCTTTCGTCATATACCCCTCAGGGTATCTGGGAAGAGGCTAGTCGGTCCTGGCGTGATCGCGCTTAGGAAGCGCCGGTTCCCTCGAGCTCGGCTCTTCGTCCTCCAGTGGCCAAGACGGAGCCGACCAGCACTAGCGGGAACCCGAGTCCCAAGCCGAGCGTGAACGGCTCGCCCAGGACGGATACGCCGAGCAGGAGGGCAACCACCGGGTTGATGTAGGTGACCACCGTGGCTCGCACCGGGCCGACCTCGGTGACGAGTGCGAAGAACACGAGGAAGGCAACCGCTGTGCAGAAGACGGTGAGACCGGCGACTGACAACCCGACCTCCGCACTGACATGGCGCGGAAGGTGCGTGAGTGCCCACGGCGCGTACAGCACGGCGGTGAACGCGACCGAGGCCGCGACGACACCGAGCCCGGGGAGATCCGAGAGCCGCCGGCTGAGGATCAACGGGCCTCCCGCGTAACCGACGGCCACGGCCGCCACCTCGAGGAGCGACGGGAGGTCAGAACCGCGGACATCTACGCCTGCTAGGACGGCGACGCCGCCCAAGCCGATTACGAGACCGGCCAGGCGTTTGAGTTCCATGTGCTCGGTGACGCCTCGTCGCGCATGTTGAGCGAGCCTGTCGGCCCCGCCGCGGAACACACCTGACAGGACGACCCCGACGAGGGGAACCGACGCCACGAGCAAGGCCGAGAACGAGCTGGTCAGACGTTCCTCGGCCGTCGAGAGCAACAACCACGGGGCGGCTATCTCTACGACGCTGTACGCCACGAGCCATCTCCACCGCACGAGCACAGCGCTCAGCTGTCCGCGGCGCCAGGCCAGTGGCACGAGGACAAGTGCCGCAGGAGCTGTGCGTGCGAACACCAAGGTGGCCGGGGACAAGTCGCGCACCGCTACCCGGATCAAGAGGTAGGGAATACCCCAGATGACGCTGAGGGCGGCAAACAGCAACCAGCCGCGACGGGTTATGCGGCCCCCTCTCCGAGGTATGCGGCTCGAACTCTGGGGTTGCGTAACAGCGCGTCGGCCCGATCCGACATCGCGATAGATCCTGTCTCCAAGACATATCCCCTCTGTGCCAGAGCGAGCGCCTGCGCGGCATTCTGCTCTACGAGGAGGATCGTCACCCCACGCTCACTGACGTCCCGCAACACCTGGAATATCTTCGCGACGAACATGGGAGCCAGGCCCATCGAGGGTTCGTCGAGCAGCATCAGCCTCGGGTGGCTCATGAGCGCCCGGCCTATCGAGAGCATCTGTTGCTCCCCGCCGGAGAGCGTCCCACCCTCTTGCCGGGCACGTTCGGCCAGCACGGGAAAGAGCTCGAACACCCGCTCCATCTCTTCGCGCGAGCTGCCTCGGTGCTGATAGGCACCCATCTCTAAGTTCTCGAGCACGCTCATCCGGGAGAAGATCCGCCGGCCTTCGGGGGCGTGCCCGATCCCGAGCGCCACGACCTCGTGGGGTAAGAGCGCTCCGATGTCCCGTCCGTCGAAACGGATCGACCCGCTGCTCGCTCTCACCAGCCCCGAGATCGTGTGCAGAGTGGTCGTCTTGCCGGCGCCGTTCGCGCCCAGCAGCGTCACGATCTCACCCTCATCGACGCTCACGCTTATGCCCTTCAGCGCGCGGATCGAGCCGTAACGGACCTCGACATCGGACAGCTCGAGGAGCATGCTCAGCGCTCCTCGGAGCTGGGCCGGTCGTCACCGCTTTGAGCGGAGGCTTCCGGGGGCGTCGGAGCCACCACTCGGTGATCGCTCCCACCGGCTGGGGGTTCGTGCCCGTTCTCGTCCACCGTGCCCAGGTAGGCCTCGACGACCGCCGGGTCTCGCTGGACCTGTGACGGAGTGCCCTCGGCGATCACCTCGCCGAAATTGAGCACGACGATCCGGTCCGCGAGCGACATCACGACACCCATATCGTGCTCGATCAACAGGACGGTGATGCCGATCTCGCTTCGCACGCGTTCGATCAAGCTCGAAAGCTCGGCCTTCTCGGCGGGGTTCGCACCTGCCGCGGGCTCGTCGAGGAGCAACAGCTCGGGTGAGGTGCCGAGCGCGCGGGCGATCTCGAGCCGTCTTCGGTCCCCATAGGGGAGCCCGCTCGCGACCTCGTCGGCTCGGTCCCGCAGACCCACGAACTCGAGAAGCTCCCTGGTGCGATCGTTACCTCGACGTTCCTCATGACGCGCCCGGGGCACGTGCAACATTGCACCGAGTGGCCCGGTGTGAAAGCGAGACTCCACTCCGACCTTGACGTTCTCGAAGGCAGTCAGCGCGTTGAACAACCGGCTCGACTGGAACGTGCGCGCAATCCCGAGACGGTTGACCCGGTGCGGCTTGCGCCCCACAACGGCGACAGGATGCGCGTTCTCGGGGCGAAAGGTGATCGATCCGACCTGTGGCACATAGACACCGGTCACGCAGTTGAACAACGAGGTCTTGCCTGCGCCGTTCGGGCCGATCACCGAGAGGATCTCGTGGCGCCCCTGGACGAGGGACACGTCGAGCAGGCTCGTCACACCTCCGAAGCGCAGCGTGACGTGATCCACCACGATGATCGCGTCGGCTTGGGCCGTGGCGGTCGCGGACAGCGCGGTGGCACTCATGCGACGGGTCCTCCAGCTGCGCTCATAGCGTCCGCGGTTCCGACTCCGTGCTCGGCGAGGCCGATCTCGCTTCGTCGCCTGCGTGACGGAACGATGCCCGCCGGTCGGAAGATCATCATCACGACCAACAGCGCGCCCAGGTAGATGAAGAGATCCTGGGGCTGGAACCCGAACAGCGGATGTACCCGCAGGAACTGGGGCAACCATTGCAGCACGGCGGCGCCCATCGCCGCCCCGAGGAGCGAGCCCATGCCACCGAACACGACCAGCACGAGGATCAAGATCGACAGCTGTACCGTGAAGTCCCCGGGTTCGATGAATCCGATCTTGCTGGCCGTCAGGATCCCCGCGAAGCCCGATGTCGAAGCACCGATCGAGAAGGCCATCACCTTGTACTTGAGGACGTTGATCCCCGACGCCTCTGCCGCGACCTCGTCTTCGCGAATGGCCGCCCAGCACCGCCCGATTCGTGAGCGCTCGAGCGACCTGAATGCCGCAAGAGCGATCACCACGAACACGAGCAACAGGTAGTAGTACGGCAGCGCTTTCACGTGCCACACGTACTTGAGGGCGCCAGCGTGGAACGAGAAGTGTGGGATCCCTATGACACCCTGGGAACCCCCGGTGACCCCTGTCAGGTTCGTGGCCACGATCTGGATGATCTCGCCGAAACCGAGGGTGACGATCGCGAGGTAGTCCCCGCGGAGCCTAAGTGTCGGTGCACCGAGCACCACCCCGGCGAGCATGGCCGCCAAGACCGCAAAGGGGATCGCCCAGAACGGGTTGAGGTGCATTGGCGGGTGTATCGGAAGCGCACCGGTCCAGTAAGCGGCCGAGTAGGCCCCTATGGCGTAGAACGCTATGTAGCCGAGGTCGAGCAGGCCTGCGTATCCGACCACCACGTTCAGGCCGAGAGCCAGCAGCACGAACACACCCACCTGGTCCACCAAGACCTCCTGCCAGTATCCCGAGAGGATCGTCGGGTACCAGATTGCGAAGGCGAACACCGCGAGATAGACGACGTAGCGGTTCCAGCGGTTTGCGAGCAGCTGTCGCGGGGCGGTGACGACACGATCGTTCGTCCGGCGTATCACCTCGCCGAAGCGGCGGCGGAACGTCATCACCGCCCAAAGCGCCAAGCCGAGCGCGACGAACACGAGCACACGAGGACGGAAGAGTGATCCCGTGACCCCCGAAGTCGGTGACGACGCGCTCCCGGACGGTCCGGTGATCACAGCCACGACCAGGGCGCCCACGACGCAACCGAAGAGGCGGCGCGCGTCGGTGTTCCTCCAAAGCCGCGCCGCACTCCCGGCATGTGGCTGCAGACCGGCGCTCACGCGGACCTGCCCAGTCGCTCACCGAGGATGCCCGTCGGCCTGATCAGGAGCACGAGGACGAGGATCCCGAAGGCGATCACGTCTCGCCACGACGATTGTGTGCATGCGACTCCCAGGTTCTCGGCCACCCCCAGCACGAGGCCACCCAGCACGGCACCGCGGATGTTCCCGATGCCACCGAGCACAGCTGCTGTGAACGCTTTCAGCGACGGAGTGAACCCCATGGTGTAGACGACGCCGGCGTTCAACCCGAAGAGGAAGCCTGCCGCACCACCGAGCAGGCCACCGAGCACGAAGGTCTGGGAGATGACCCTGTCTATGTTCACTCCCATCAGGCTGGCTGTCTGCGCGTCCTGGGCGACTGCCCGGATCCCCTTCCCCAGACGGGTGCCCGCCACGACACGGTCCAAGAGGACCAGCATGATCAGCGTGGCCACGGCGATCACGATGTAGTAGGTCTGGACCTGCGCACCGAAGACCGTGAACACCGTGCCGTTCGTGAAGGGCGATGGGATGCTGACTGCGTCGCGGCCGAACTCCTTCCCGGCCAAGTTGTACATGAAGTACGAGGCCCCGATCGCGCTTATGAGGAATGCGAGACGCGGGGCGTTGCGCCGCCGAAGAGGCCGGTAGGCGACGCGCTCGAGCAGGAAAGCCACGACCCCACCGGCAACGGCTCCGCCTACTATGCCCAAGATCACGAAGCCCACCGACGCGAGCCCGCTGGGCTGGCTCGACCCGATCAGCGCGTTCAGGATGAAGTATCCGCCGAACCCACCGCTCATGAACACTTCGCTATGGGCGAAGTTGATCAGCTGCAGGACGCCGTATACGAGGGTGTAGCCGAGCGCGATGAGGGCGTAGACGAGACCGTTGGCGATGCCGGAGATGAAGAGGTTCCAGAAGTTCTGGGTGAAACACACTCCCTGGCTCTCCTGTCACCGATAGCGGGGCCAACGTGACGGCCGGGTCCCGGTAATCCCGGGACCCGGCGACCGCAACCCGAGGACTTGTCTACTTGGCGAGGTTGCTGACCAAGCCGAGCACGGTGATTTTGCCGCTCTTCACCTTGTAGATGTAGACCGCGGTGCCCGAGATGTCCCCGTTCGACTGGAATTGCACCGTCTTGGTGAGACCCTTGTAGTCCACGGTTCTCAGACCTTTGACCACGGCCGCACGGGTCACGTTGGCACCGATCGACTTCATGACCGAGATCACGGTGTTCGTGGCGTCATAGGCCTCGGCCGAGTAGGTCCCGATGCTGAAGTGGGCCAGAGCCTTGAACTGCTTGGCGAAGGAGGTCGCTGAAGCGCTCTTCGTCTCGTCGGCGCAAGCGCAACTGATGAAAGTGCCGTTCGCCACGCGCGCCGTGGCTTCGGAGATGAAGTGAGTGTCGAGGCTCCCGTCGTCCGACATGAGCTTGCCCTTGTACCCCTGGGTCCGAAGCTGCTTGGCGAGGAGGGCGAAGTCACAGTAGTAACCGGCATAGAAGGTGACCGGATCACCACTCGACTTGATCTCGCTGGCGAGGGGCGGGTACTCCGAGACGTCTCCCGTCCCCTCCTGGCACTGGGTGGTGCCCTGGACGGTCTGGTGCTTCACCTTCATACCCAGGGACTGCGCCTTCGCGTCGAACGCCGAGACCAGGCCCGACGCGTAGGCGCTGGCATCGTCCAGCGTGTAGACCTTCTTGGCCTTCAGCACCTTCTTCACGTACAGGGCGTCCGCCGGACCCTGAGCATTGTCGTCCGCGACCACCCGGAAGAAGTTGTTCCAACCCTGGGTGGCCAGAGCAGGTGCGGTAGCCGAGGGGCTCACCGTGGCGAGGTCCGCCGCGTTGAACTGGGGCTCGGCGGCCTTCGTCGCTCCGGAGAACGAGGGCCCTACCACCGCCACTACCGACGGGTTCGTGATGAGGGCCGTGGCCGCCGTCGGGGACACGCTTGCCAGGCCCTGGTCGTCCTCGGGGACGAACTTGAGCTGGAACGGGAGAGTTCCGAAGGTCTTCCCGGCGTTGGCCTGGTTGATCGCCAGTTCCACGGAGTACTCCATGTTGAGCCCTAGCTGGGCATTCCCTCCCGAGAGTGGCCCTTCATATGCGATCGTGTATGTCGGTTTACTCGCCGCAAATGCGCTGGTTGACGACACCGGCAGCACGAGGGCGATGGCCAGAAATGGCGTGCCGAGCATGAGCAAGAACCTGAACCACTTGTTGTGCACTGTGATCTCCTTGACCGTTCAACGGGTCAGGACACGAACCGCACCCCGAACCCCTACGAGCTTCTCTTCCCCTCCAGCCAACAGTCCTGCGTACGGCCGACGACCCTAGCATTTGGCGCCTGTCGAACCCCAGTCCGAGGCTCGCCGACGACGGTCGGATCGAGGACCAAGTGACCAAGGCGGCTCACAACCTCGTCACGGTCGTACCCCGAGGTGCTACCCGAGGTGCTAGGTGTCACGCGTGGCGGGCACGACCAGAGAGGCGGAGCACCGCAGAACGTGTCGCCGGCGTAACCTGTTGCCGAAGGCGCAGGCGACCTGGACCAGGAACAAGTCGCAGCCCTCGAGCCCCGGAGAACATCGAGACCTTGCTTGCCGTAAGCGCGAAATCAGTCTCTCGCGACGACCCGCTTAGCGGGCTGGTCGTCGGCGAACACCCCGACCCGCGACCGGTGGACGGCTGGACGACCGTCGAGGTTCGGGCCGCTTCGCTGAACCATCACGACATCTGGACGCTTCGGGGGGTGGGGATCGACAAAGAGCGCCTCCCGATCGTTCTCGGGTGTGACGCCGCCGGTGTCGACGAAGACGGTAACGAGGTGATCGTTCACAGCGTCATCGCCAGCGACGACTGGGTGGGTGACGACACGCTGGATCCCCGTCGCAGCCTCCTCTCGGAAGTCCACGACGGAACGCTCGCTGAGCTCGTCGCAGTTCCCAGGCGGAACCTCGTCTCCAAGCCTTCCGCGCTGTCGTTCGAGGAAGCAGCCTGTCTGCCTACCGCCTGGCTCACCGCGTACCGGATGCTCTTCACCAAGAGCGGGGTGAAGCCGGGTGGCACCGTGCTCGTACAAGGCGCGGGCGGTGGGGTGGCGAGCGCGTTGACGATCCTCGGCGCGGCCACCGGGTACCGGGTGTGGGTCACGAGCCGGAGCGAGAAGAAACGAACCCGTGCCATGGAACTCGGGGCGGACCAAGCATTCGAAGCGGGTGCTCGCCTGCCCGAGCGCGTCGACGCTGTCCTCGAGACAGTGGGCGAAGCCACCTGGTCCCACTCTCTCAAGTCGCTCAGACCGGGCGGCACCTTGGTGGTCTGCGGTGCTACGAGCGGAAGCGATCCACCCGCGGAGCTGAGCCGCGTGTTCTTCCTCCAGCTGCACGTGATCGGATCGATGATGGGCAGCCGTGACGAGCTCGCCACCCTGGCCCGCCTTTGCGAGACGTCCGGGGTTCGTCCACCGATCGACCGCGTGCTTCCGCTCGCGCAGGCCCGCGAAGGGTTCGAGGCCCTGATCAGTGGCGACGTGTTCGGCAAGGTCGTGATCAACACGTCGTGACCGTCGCGGTGCCCGATCCCCCGGTGGTGAAGCTGCGCGCAGCGCGACGGCTCTACATCTGGTCGGGCGCTTCGATCCCCAGAAGGTCGAGTCCCCGCTCAATCACCCGGCCGGTCAACTCGCACAACAGGATGCGGCTGCGCAGAACGTCGGGCGGGGCCTTCAGCACCGGACAAGTCTCGTAGAACGTAGTGAAGGCAGTCGCCACCTCGAACAAGTAGGAGCAGAGCCTGCTCGGGCTCCACTGCTCCAGGGTGGCTTCGATCGCACCTGCGAAGCCCAACAAGGCCAGCCCGAGAGCCCGCTCCGCCGGTTCGGTGAGGTTCGGCGGTGCGTACGCGCTCGGTGAGCTCACGTTCCCGCGCCGGAAGATGGAGCGGATGCGGGCATGGGCGTACTGCAGGTACGGACCGGTGTTCCCCTCGAAGGCGAGCATGCGATCCCAGTCGAAGGTGTAGTCGCGAGTGCGCTCGGTAGAGAGGTCGGCGTACTTGACCGCGCCCATACCCAGCATCCGTGCGACTCTTTCGCGCTCGTCATGTGCGAGTTCCGGGTCGCGTTCAGCAACAGCCCCGTCGGCTCGCTGGACCGCCTCGTCCAACAGGTCGACGAGCTTCACCGGAGCTCCCGAGCGGCTGCGCAGCATCTTGTGATCCGCGCCCAAGACATTGCCGAAGGCGACATGGACGGCCTTCACGGGTTCCGGCAACCATCCCGCCATTTGAGCCACGGCAAAGCACATCTCGAGGTGTTGAGCTTGCGGAGCACCGACCACGTAGACGATCGACGTGGCGCCGAGCCGGCCGACACGGTCACGGATCGCCGCAAGGTCGGTCGCGGCGTATCCGAAACCCTCGTCCGACTTCTGCACGATGAGAGGGAGCGGATCACCGTCACGGTTAGTGAACCCGGGGGGGAACACACACAACGCTCCCTCGCTCTCGACCAGGAGCCCGATCGCCTCGAGATCGCGCACTACCCCGAGCAGCATGTCGTTGTAGAAGCTCTCCCCCACGATGTCATCGTCGGTGAGCAGCACTCCCAGCTTGGAGTAAACGTCGTCGAAGTAGCGCACGCTGCGGTCTACGAGGACGCGCCAGAGCCTGAGCGTCTCGGAGTCCCCGGACTGGAGTAGCACGACCCGGCGGCGACTGCGCTCGCGGAACCGCTCGTCGTCGTCGAACGACACACGAGCCTGACGGTAGAAAGCATCGAGGTCGCCAACCGACAATTCCTGGACGGCCTTCTCCTCGCCGATGTCGAGCAGGTGCTCGATCAGCATTCCGAACGGCGTCCCCCAATCACCGATGTGGTTCTCGCGCACCACCGTATGACCGGCGAACCGAAGAATCCTGCAGAGGGCGTCGCCGATGATCGTCGAACGCAGATGTCCGACGTGCATCTCCTTGGCCACGTTCGGGTGCGAATAGTCGACGACCAGCACTCCGGGATCGCTCGCCACCGGCACCCCCAAGCGCTCGTCGGCCGCTTGCTCGCAGAGTTGTCCCGCGATGAAACACTCGGAGACGGTGAGGTTTATGAAGCCTGGACCGCTCACCTCGGCCCTCTCGCAGACGTCGTCCAGCTCTGCGGCGACGACGATCTGAGAGGCGACCTCCAAGGGATTGCGGCCCAGTCGCTTGGCGAGGGGCAGAGCGCCGTTTGCTTGGAAGTCGGCGCGCTCAGAGGGTCGCAGGACAGGGTCGGCCCCTTCTTCCACCAAGTCGAAAGCAACCTTCAGACGGCCGTGGAGCACGGCTCTCAAGTCGTCCATCAGAATCCTTCGGGAGAACGAACGGCTCTAGCCGTGAGAGAAATCACGTCCCATCTTCGCATCCGGCGCCCCAGGACCCCCCTCAACAGCCCAGCGCGTGCACGGACAGGCGAGGGGCGGGCCGGCTGGCGCTGCTCCTAAGGTGTGGAACCGTGCTCCTCGTGGCTGCATCCCCTGAGCTCGACCACCACGATGCAGGAGCGGGCCACCCCGAGCGACGGGATCGCCTCTACGCAGCCCTCGACGGGATCGTGGAAGCGGGACTCTCGGACGCGGTCGTGAGGCTGGAGCCGCGCCGGGCGACCGAGGAGGAGCTGGCTCGCGTGCACCCGGTCTCGTATCTCGAAGCCCTCCACGCCTTCTGCGACGCGGGGGGTGGCGCCCTCGACCCGGACACGGCCGCTACTCCCGGATCTTGGGACACGGCATTGCTTGCTTCGGGGGCAGTGCTAGCTGCCGTCGACGCGCTGGACCAGGGAGCAGGCGAAGTGGCCTTCGTTTGCGAACGACCACCCGGTCACCACGCCACCGCAGACGAGGCGATGGGCTTCTGTCTGATCAACAACGTGGCCGTGGCCGCCGCCGCTCTGGCCGAACGTTCAGAACGCGTCCTCATCGTCGACTGGGATGTACACCACGGGAACGGGACACAGGCGATCTTCTGGAACGATCCGCGTGTCCTGTACGTGTCCACGCACCAATGGCCCCTGTATCCGGGATCCGGGCGTGCAAGTGAGACGGGAGGTCCGGGTGCTCCAGGCCTCACTGTCAACGTACCTGTGCCGGCGGGTGCCACAGGGGACGTCTTGCTGAAGGCATTAGACGAAGTGGCGGCTCCGGCGGTCGAGCGGTTCGGACCCACCTGGGTGCTCGTCTCCGCCGGCTTCGACGGACACCGAGCGGACCCCTTGGCCGGGCTCGAGCTGACCGCAGGCGACTTCGCCGACCTGGCCGCCCGGGTGACGCAGTTCACAACCGGTCCGGGACGAATGGCTCTCGTCCTCGAAGGTGGCTACGACCTGGACGCGCTGCGACTGTCGGTAGGAGCGAGCCTGTCGGCGATTCTCGGGCATCGCTTCAGACCCGAGCCCGCGTCGTCAGGGGGTCCCGGGACGGAGGCTGTCGCGGCGGCACGACAGTTCCACCACGGTGACCCTGCACCGGACCGGGCGCCCGGTACCTGACACCGTCTACGGCTTCTCCGCGACGAACGGATCGCCGCTGTCACACTTCGTCGCTCCGAGCGCGGCCGAAAAGCTCGCCACGTCTGGAGCAGAATGGCTCCATGTCCCTTCGCGAACCCTCACTGGACAGCTTCGGCACCCGCTCGGAGATGAAAGTGGGCGAACGGAGATTCGAGATCCACCGTCTCGGGGCACTCGACTGCCAGGTCGACATCTCCCGCCTGCCCTACTCGATGAAGGTCCTGCTCGAGAACCTCCTTCGGCACGAGGACGGGAACAATGTCCGCGCCACGGACATAGAGGCGCTAGCCGGTTGGGCCGATCGGCAGGCGGCGGGGATTCCCAGCGCGGCTGAGATCGCGTTCACCCCAGAACGCGTTCTCATGCAGGACTTCACCGGCGTACCGGTGGTGGTCGACCTCGCCGCGATGCGCGACGCGCTGACAGCAATGGGGGGCGATCCCGCGCGCATCAACCCCCTCGTCCCTGTGGAGCTCGTCATCGATCACTCTGTGATCGCCGAGTCCTCCGGGCTCCGCTCTTCGTTCGCCACGAACGTGGACATCGAGTACCAGCGCAACATCGAGCGTTACCAGCTCCTGCGGTGGGCCCAAGAAGCGTTCGACCAATTCCGCGTGGTGCCTCCGGGTACCGGGATCTGCCACCAGGTCAACCTCGAGCACCTGGCCCGCGTCGTGTTCGAGACCGACGACGGTCGAGCGTTCTGTGACACTTTGGTGGGCACCGACTCGCATACCACGATGGTGAACGGCCTCGGGGTGCTCGGATGGGGAGTGGGCGGGATCGAGGCAGAGGCGGCGATGCTGGGCCAGCCGCTCACGATGCTCGTGCCAGCTGTGGTCGGCCTGCGTTTGAGCGGCGAGCTGCCGACGGGCACCACCGCTACCGACCTTGTGCTCACCATCGCCGAGCTGCTTCGCCGCCACGGGGTGGTCGGCAAATTCGTCGAGGCGCACGGACCCGGCCTGGCTCAGCTCCCGCTCGAGAATCGAGCCACCATCGGCAACATGGCGCCTGAGTACGGAGCGACGTGCGTGGTGTTCCCAATCGACGCAGTCACGATCGACTACCTCCGCTTCACCGGCCGTGACGACGACCACGTGGAGTTGGTGGAGGCCTACGCCAAGGAACAGGGACTGTTCCATCGCCCCGAGGAGCCCGAGCCCGTGTTCTCCGAGTCCGTGGATCTCGACCTCTCCACTGTGGAGCCGAGCCTGGCGGGTCCCGCGCGCCCACAGGACCGAGTCGCTCTGGCGTCGGTGAGGTCCGGCCTTCGCGCCGCTGTCCGCAACTCAGGTGAAAGAGGGGACGCTCCAGGCCCTGCCGGCGGCGTGTCGACCGAGGACCACGACGACTCGGGCCACAACGGCAACGGCCAGGCGGTGCTCCGCAACGCCCGTGCGACCCTCGGCAACGGGACGAGGGTCGACATAGCCGACGGCCACGTCGTGATCGCCGCCATCACCAGCTGCACCAACACCTCCAACCCGCAAGTGATGCTCGCAGCGGGCCTGCTGGCGAAGAAAGCGGTCGAGCGCGGCCTCGAGACGAAACCGTGGGTCAAGACCTCGCTGGCTCCGGGCTCGCGAGTGGTCATGAACTACTACGAGCGCGCCGCGTTGCTCCCGGCGCTCGAGAAGCTCGGGTTCGACCTCGTCGGCTTCGGGTGCACCACGTGCATAGGCAACTCCGGGCCGCTGCTCGACGGGGTCACCGACGCGGTGAACGCAGGCGGCCTGTCAGTGGCCGCCGTGCTCTCGGGCAACCGCAACTTCGAGGGTCGAATCCACCCGGATGTCCGCTTGAACTACCTGGCATCTCCTCCGTTGGTGGTTGCCTACGCGCTGGCGGGAACGATGGACGTGGACCTCACCACCGAGCCGCTCGGCACCGAAACCTCGGGCCAGCCTGTCTACCTGCGCGACATCTGGCCCACTCAGGAGGAGGTGGCAGATGCCATACGTGAAGCGATCACCTCGGAGATGTTCCGCACCCGCTACGCATCGGTGTTCACCGGAGACGAGCGTTGGAGGCAGATCGGAGTGGCTGGTGGAGCCACCTTCGCCTGGGACCCAACCTCCACCTACGTGCTCCGACCTCCGTTCTTCGCCGGCCTCGAGCACGAACCGGCCCCGCTCTGCGACATCAGAGGAGCGCGCGTGCTGGCGCTGCTCGGCGACAGCGTGACCACGGACCACATCTCGCCGGCAGGATCGATCGGGCTCAGCTCACCAGCAGGGAACTACCTGACCGGACATGGCGTCGATCAGCGCGACTTCAACTCCTACGGTGCACGCCGAGCCAACCACGAGGTCATGATGCGAGGTACTTTCGCCAACGCCCGCCTGCGCAACCTGCTGGTACCGGGCACCGAGGGCGGGGTGACGCGGCATCTGCCCGACGGGGAGCAGATGAGCATCTACGAGGCGGCAATGCGTTACCAAGCCGAAGGCGTTCCCCTCGTGGTTCTGGCGGGCGCCGAGTACGGCTCGGGGTCATCTCGCGACTGGGCAGCGAAGGGACCTGCCCTGCTAGGGGTGCGAGCGGTCATCGCCCAGAGCTTCGAGCGCATCCACCGCTCGAACCTCCTGGGGATGGGCATCCTGCCCCTGCAATTCCCAGAGGGTCAGTCCGCGGCGAGCCTCGGTCTCACCGGTGAGGAGAGGATCGACGTGAATGGACTCGGTGCGTTCGGCGAGAGTGAGGGCGAAGTGCCGGCCGGGATCACGGTTCGAGCCGACGACGTGGAATTCGAAACCCGCGTCCGTATCGACACCCCGATGGAGGCCGAGTACTTCCGCCACAGCGGGATCCTCCCCTACGTGTTGCGCCACCTGGCGAGCTAGGCGAGTTAGGACGGTCAACCGGAGGAAGCTGATAGTCGCACGCCGGCTCGGTTCCGGTGCCGCTCGGCTCAGGCCGCAGAGCGACTCACGCCGTGCCCACGAAGGGCATCTCTACGACTTGGAACATCTCGGCGAGACGACCTTCTTCGAGCCCAGCGAGGCGCGCCGATTCGCCGAACCATCCACGTAACTGCTCGTCCAACCATTCGCCTTCTCCCACCTGGCTCCGGTGGCGACGTAGAGCGGCCACCTTCAGCTCGAACACGTCAGTGATGTCCACCGCCCGGTTCGAGCGCGGCGACGCCATGAGCCACAACTCTCTGACCGAGAACGGCTCGAGGCCCTCCTCCAGGAGCTCGGGGTGGGCGAACGGGTTGCGGGCATCCGGATAAGCGGCGCACACGGCTGCTTCGCCGGCAGCCAGGTGGTCGGGGTGGCTGGCACCGATTCGGTCCCAGTGCCGTTCGGGCGACTGGCATATGAGCCGGTCGGGACGCACCTGGCGCAGGACCCGGCTCAGGTCGCGACGGAGCTCGAAGCTAGCGGCAAGCCTCCCGTCGGGGTACCCGAGGAACGTGACGTTCGTCACACCGACCTCGGCTGCTGCGGCGCGTTGCTCCTCGCGTCGCAACACAGCCATCTCCGCACGCGGGACCGACCGGTCCGATCCTCCCGCGTCGCCGTCGGTGACTACGCAATACGAGACCTCGATGCCGGCATCGACCCACACCGCCACCGACCCGGCCACGCCGAAGTCCACGTCGTCCGGATGAGCCGTCACCACCAGGACGCGCTCCACCCCGACCATGTCGTCGAGGGTGATGGCCGGTCGGTCGTACTCGTCGGCCATGGCGGCGATCCTAACGGCAGTCCCTAGGCCGCCGAATCGTCAGGGACCCAGCCGGCCAGGTCCGCCAGCCTCGGATCATTCGAGAAGATCTCCACGATCGGCGCCTCGAGACCGAGCCGCTTCTGGATTCGCTCGACGTCGAGAATCTGGTCCCAAAGCGCAAGTGTCGCCACCACCCCGGTCCCTCCCGCTCGCGCCGTGCGTCCCGAGCGGTGCAGGTAGGCCTTGTGGTCCTCGGGCGGGTCGTAGTGGACGACCACGTCGACATCTGAGATGTCGAGCCCGCGTGCGGCGACGTCGGTGGCCACGAGGGCGGCGACACGCCCCTGCTCGAAGCTCACGAGAGCCTTCTCCCGACCAGACTGGGGCAGGTCACCGTGGATGGCACTGGCTTCAACGTGCTCGCGCTGAAGTTGTGTGACGAGGCGGTCCGCGCCGCGCTTGGTGCGCACGAACACGAGCGTCTTCGACGCGCCCCGGCATATGGCGGCCGCCACCTTCATCTTGTCCATCTGGTGAACCTGCAGGAAGCGGTGCTCCATCGACTCGACCGTCGCGACGGGCGAGGCCACCTCGTGTCGAACCGGGTCGCTCAGGTGCCTGCGTACGAGACGATTGACGTCGTGGTCGAGGGTCGCCGAGAAGAGCATCGTCTGGTGCGAGGTCTCGATCCGCCGCAACAACCAGTCCACCTGAGGCAGGAATCCCATGTCCGCCATCCGGTCCGCCTCGTCGAGGACGACCACCTCCACGTCGCGGACCGACACCTCGCCGCGCTCGCTCAAGTCGATCAGACGACCTGGAGTGGCGATCACCACGTCGACGCCCTTGCGCAACTTCTTCACCTGGCGATCGATGTCCGCACCGCCGTAAATGACGACGACGCGGCGCTCGACCGCCGAAGCGAGCTTGGCGAGCACATCGGCGACCTGCGTCGCCAGCTCGCGCGTCGGCACGAGCACGAGTGCCCGGGGCCGGCGCTCGGCGCCTCTACCGACGCGCATCAAGAGGGGCAACCCGAATGCAAGCGTCTTGCCCGACCCGGTCTTGGCCTTCCCGCACACGTCACGCCCGGCGATGCCGTCGGGGATGGTGAGGGCCTGGACCGGAAACGGTGTGGAGATGCTCTGGGCCTCGAGGACTGCAGTCAGCTCCGGTGCGACCCCTAGCTCGCCAAACGTGGTGCACGGCGCTGGAACGCCGGGTTCGCTGCCAATCGGTACATCACGGTCGGATGTGTCGCGTGCGCGGGCGCGCCCTAGTCGGGCGTGGGATGCACCGAGCCGCGACGGCCGTTCGGCTGTCGTGGTCATGGATCTTCTCGCTTTCGTTCTTCGTCGGGCGGTGCCAGGTGCGCCGCTTCGATGCTCGGCAGCCGCCAGTCGGCAGCCGGCTGGATGCGACCGTGCCTCGGCCGCATGGGCGGGCCCGCCTCGGTGATCTGCCAGGCCCGTTGTGGCACGGACACGAAGAACGGTGAGGAAGACCCCGTGCGCACGGCCCATTGCCGCGTCGCACATGAGCATTCTACAGGTGATCGCCGCCGATCAGGACCTCTCAGGTCGCAGCCGGGGTACGGTACAGCTCCGAGCCCGACGCGCGGAACTCCTCGGACTTGTCGCGCATGCCCAGCTCCAGCGCTTCTTCGAGGCTCGTTCCCGAAGACTCTGCGAGGTTCCGCACGTCCTGGCTGATCCGCATCGAGCAGAACTTGGGCCCGCACATCGAGCAGAAGTGCGCCGTCTTGGCGGGCGTCGCAGGAAGGGTCTCGTCGTGGTACGACCGGGCGGTTTCCGGATCGAGCGCTAACGCGAACTGGTCCTCCCAGCGGAACTCGAAACGGGCCCTCGACAAGGCGTCGTCCCATTCCTTCGCACCAACATGGCCCTTGGCCAGATCGGCTGCGTGCGCGGCGATCTTGTAGGCGATCATCCCCGCTTTCACGTCGTCACGGTCAGGCAACCCCAAGTGCTCCTTCGGCGTGACATAGCAGAGCAGCGCCGTGCCGTGCATGGCGATCACGGCGGCGCCGATCGCCGAGGTGATGTGGTCGTAGCCGGGTGCGATGTCGGTAGTGAGCGGGCCGAGTGTGTAGAAGGGTGCCTCGTGGCAAACCTCCTGTTGCAGTACCACGTTCTCCGCTATGCGGTGCAGAGGCACGTGACCGGGTCCCTCGATCATCACCTGCACGTCGTGACGCCAAGCGATCTCGGTCAGCTCACCGAGCGTGCGCAGCTCCGCGAACTGCGCTTCGTCATTGGCATCGGCGACCGACCCCGGCCGCAGCCCGTCGCCGAGCGAGAACGCCACGTCGTAGGCGGCCATGATCTCGCACAGTTCCTCGAAGTGACTGTAGAGGAAATTCTCCTGGTGGTGTGCCAAGCACCACGCCGCCATGATCGAGCCCCCGCGGCTCACTATCCCGGTCACCCTGGAGACTGTGAGCGGCACGTAGCGCAGGAGCACGCCCGCATGCACCGTGAAGTAGTCGACTCCTTGCTCGGCTTGCTCGACCACCGTGTCGCGGTAGATCTCCCAGCTGAGCTCTTCGGGGTTCCCATCGACCTTCTCCAGGGCCTGGTAGATCGGAACCGTCCCTATCGGCACAGGCGAATTGCGCACTATCCATTCGCGTGTGGTGTGTATGTCTGGTCCGGTCGACAGGTCCATCACGGTGTCTGCTCCCCAGCGCGTGGACCAGGTGAGCTTCTCCACCTCCTCTGCCACCGAGGAGGTCACGGCGGAGTTGCCGATGTTCGCGTTCACCTTCACCAGGAAGCGCTTGCCGATGGCCATCGGCTCCGACTCGGGATGGTTCACGTTGGATGGGAGGATGGCCCTGCCAGAAGCAAGCTCGGCACGCACGATTTCTGCGTCGGTACCCTCGCGCAGCGCCACGAACTCCATCTCCGGGGTGATCTCGCCGCGCCGCGCGTAGTGGAGCTGGGTGACACGGCATCCGTCGATCGCGCGCAGTGGCCGGCGTGCCGGAGCGGGGAACGCCTCGGGCGCCTCTTTCCTGCGGACGGCGCCGCGCCCGTCATCGCGAAGCGAGCGCGCTCGTCCTTCGTACTCGCAGACGTCAGCCCGGCCCATGATCCAACCGAGGCGCACAGGCGAGAGCCCCACACGGGGGTCCGAGCCAGGGCCCGACGTGTCGTAGAGCCGCACCGGGTCGTTCGGCACCGGCCCTTTGGCTGCGGGGGAATCGGCGAGGGCAACCTCGGCGAACGGGACCCGCATTCTCGACGGGCCCTCCACGTAGACCTTGCGCCGCTCGTGGCGCTCGGTGCTCGCGGTCGAGGTGACTGTCATGGCATCCTCCCTCCGCCGGCATCACCCGGCGAGGTCCTACCGTCGGCGCCGGCTGGGCGATCCTGCCAGAGCGGTGTTCCGGTCCCTACGTCTCGAGTCTCGCGCTCATATCGCGGCCCGCGTTCGCGTGTGAAGGCCTCCGCACTTCACCCGTGAGCCTTCACGGTTCTGGTCCAGGACCAGGGAAGACACCAACAACCTGCCTGTCGCGGCGGCGATATGGTGAGCAAGTGCCTCCCGAGAAGCTGCACTGGGCGCACCTGTACAGCGAGGTGGTCACCTCGGGGCTGTGCACGGGATGTGCCGGGTGCATCATCGCCTGCCCCCACGACGTCTTGCACTACGACGACACGGGCGGCATCTACCGGCCCTGGAAAGTCGACGAGGACGGCGGCCCCACGGACTGCACGCACGGGGTACGAGGCTGCACGATGTGCACCCGAGCCTGCCCGCGTTTTCGAGATTGGGAGCCAGAGATCGACAACTTCGTCTTCGCCAGGGTGCGCACGGCGGAGGAGGTGGCAGGGATCGCCGACGACATCGTGCTGGCCCGGGCTACGGACCCCGAGGTGCTCGCCAGCGGACAGGACGGAGGCTTGGTCTCGGCCATCTTGATCTGGGCGCTGGAGCACGACGTGATCGACGCGGCACTTGTCTCTGGGACCGACCGCGACGGCGGCTCGTGGAAGGCTGTGCCCGCTGTGGTGCGGACCCGCGCCGAAGTCCTCGGCACGGCCGGATCGCGCTACACCTACTCGGCTAACCCCTTGGCGTACAGCGCCGCAGTCGAAGCAGGCGCCGAGCGCATCGCGCTGGTCGGGATGAGCTGCCAGGCATCGGTGCCCGCTGTCATGTCCGCCCGCAAGACGGGCAAGGTGGCCAGGCGGCTGATGCTGTCGATCGGCTTGTTGTGCTCGAAGACCTTCGACGACACGATCTTCGAGGAGCTGTTCGAGGCCCGCCACGGCCTGAGGCGTCAGGACATAGCCAAGATCAACATCAAGGGCGTCTTCCAGATCTGGACGAAGGACGGCGCCTACCACGAGGTCCCGCTCTCCGAGGGCCGCGCGTTCACTCGTGAGGGATGCAAAGCCTGCCCGGACTTCGCTGCCGAGCACGCTGACATCTCCGCCGGGGGAATCGGCGCCTTCGACGACTGGACCCTCACCGTCGTGCGCACCGACCAGGGGCGCTCGGTGATCTCGGGGATGGCCTCCGACGGGGTGATCGAGACACGGCCCGGCGACGACGATCCGGGTGCCATCGCGCTCATGCGAAAGCTCGCACGCACCAGTCGGCGCCGTTGGCCCTCCACAGCCGTGCCCGAGCCGGGCCTGCTCCCCTCATCTACTTGATGGGGACATGTCTCGCCGCTTCCGAGGAGTTCTCACCGAGCCCTCGCCGAAGCTCGTCCCGCTCGCCCGTAGCCGGCGAGCTCGCGGGCCCGAGCAAAGACGTCGTAGAACATCTTCTCGGTGAGCTTGCCGGTGAAAGTGTTCTGCTGGCTGGGGTGGTACGAGCACAGCACGACACGTCCGTCTCGCGTCGGCGCCTCGACCCCGTGCCCGAAGGCCGGGCGCGGCCTGACACCGAGCTGTTTCGCGGTGACCTGGTAGGCGAACGACCCGAGCGCCACGAACACACGCAGGTCGTCGAGCACCTCTAGCTCACGGCACATGTAGGGCACGCACTTGTCGCGTTCTTCGGTCGTCGGCCGGTTCGCGGGAGGTGCACAACGCACCGTCGCCGTGACGTAAACACCACGGAGCTTCAGCCCGTCCGAGACCGCGACGCTCGTGGGTTGGTTGGCGAACCCAGCACGCCACAAAGCGGCGTACAGCCAGTCTCCCGAGCGGTCGCCGGTGAAAACGCGGCCCGTGCGGTTCCCGCCGTGCGCGGCCGGAGCAAGGCCGATTACGCAGACGCGCGCTTCGGGGTCGCCGAAACCCGGCACCGGACGGCCCCAGTACTCCTGGTCGGCAAAAGCGGCGCGACGTTCGCGTGCCACCTGCTCTCTCCACGAGACGAGGCGCGCACACATGCGGCAGGCGCTGATCTCCTTAGCAAGCCGGGTGAGCTCCTTACGGCGTCTCGCGGCCGGGGCGTCGGGCGCACGAGATGCACGAGACGCACGAGACGCAGAAGAAGACGCCGGCATCGGACCTGGTGCGGACCTTGACGCCGAGCCACGCCTCACACGCGAGGTGGGCTCCACGATCGACAGCATACGATGGATCGGAGTGTCATCACCCCGTTCATCGGGCCCCGCCGTCGCATTCTTGGTCCGTCACGGACAGACGCCCACCACGGGAGTGGTGCTCCCGGGGCGCGCCCGTGGCCTGCATCTGTCCGACCAAGGTCGGGCCCAAGCAGACGCGGTCGCCGAGCGGATCGCTGCGTTGCGCCGGCCGCCGGTCGCTGTGTACGCCTCGCCACAGGAGCGAGCGACGGAGACGGCCAAGCCGATCGCCACTCGCCTCGGGTTGCGTGTGAAAGTCGAGCGAGCGCTGGCCGAGTGCGACTGCGGGTCTTGGACCGGGACGGAGCTGCGCGAGGTTCGGCGGCGGCGTGAATGGCGAACGATCCAGCAGCTCCCCAGTGCGTTCACGTTCCCCGGCGGAGAATCCTTCGCCCAGATGCAGGCGCGCGTGACTGAGGCCATCGACCGTCTGAGCGAAAACCATCGCGGTCAGTCGTTCGTGGCGGTGTCGCACGCGGACCCGATCAAAGCGGTCATCGCAGCCACTGCCGGGATACCTCTCGACCTCTTCGGGCGACTGGCCGTGGCAACGTGCTCGGTCACCGTCGTCGTGCGGGGCATTACCGGATACCGCGTGCTGTGCGTGAACTCGACCGCCAACCTCGGTGAGCTGGCGCTGCCGTGAGCGAACCGGAGACGAACGAACCGATGCACGCGAAAGCCTGCTCGTCGTCGCCCTCGAAGGGGGCGTCGCGGTGAGCCCGGCACTCGACCTCGGTGATCTCGACCGGTTCACGGTCGCCGCACAAGGCCCCGTAGGCCGGCGGGTGTTCCTCTTGCAGTGCCGCCGCGGCAGCTCGGTTCTCACCTTGAAGGCGGAGAAACAACAGGTCTCGGTGCTGGCCGAGTACCTCGGTCGCCTGCTCGCCGACCTCGAGGCGCCCAGCGAGCTACCGGACGCGCCCGAGATCGAGCAGCCGGCCGAGCCGCATTGGGCGGTCGGGACGCTCGGGGTCACCTACGACGAGACGCTCGACCGGATCGTGCTCGTCGCCGAGGAGCTGGTCGGCGAGGACGAGGACGGGGACATGGCCCGGTTCATGATCACACGTGAGCAAGCTGCCGCCTTCGCCATTCGTGCGACCATCCTCGTGAAAGCGGGCAGGCCGCCATGCCCGTTGTGCGGCGGACCCCTCGACCCATCCGGACACCAATGTCCCAGGACGAACGGTCACCGGCCGCCCGTCACCTGAGGGTCCTCGCTCACGGCGAGATCGAGGTCGTCGGCCGGCTCCCGTGGAGCTCGAACCGAACGTTCCTCGCCACGTGCTGCGAGTCAGGCGAGAAGCTAGCTGCGGTCTACAAGCCTGGAATGGGTGAGCGGCGATTGTGGGACTTCCCCGAAGGCGTCTACAGGCGCGAGGTCGCTGCGTACGCGCTGTCGGAGATGCTCGATTGGGGGCTGGTGCCGGAGACCGTGGACCGTGACGACGCCCCGCTGGGACCGGGCTCGTTACAGCGATTCGTCCCTTCGGACTTCTCGCAGCACCACTTCACCCTGGTCGAGGACTCCGCGCACCACGACGAGCTGCGGACCATCTGCGCGTTCGACGTCGTTGCGAACAACGCCGATCGCAAGAGCGGGCACTGCCTGCTCGGCGAGGACGGGAGCATCTGGGCAATCGACAACGGCCTGTGCTTCCACCAGGATCCCAAGCTGCGCACGGTCATCTGGGAATTCGCCGGACAGCCTTTGCCCGAGGAGCTTCGCCAGGATCTGAGCGGACTTTCTGGCGCGCTGCCCGGTCCGCTTCGCGGGCTGCTGTCGTCAGCAGAGATCGCTGCGCTGGACAGCCGTGCGCGCGCGCTGGTCGAGAATGGGACCTTCCCGCTTCCCGATCCCGAGCGCCACCACTATCCCTGGCCGCTCGTCTGAGCGCGTGCCGGTGGGCACAAGATCACTCCCGAGCACTCAGCGCTCGGGAGTGAAGAGATCCACCAGGCGCCCCGAACCCGCGACGAGCTCGCCCCAGGGCGCGCTCGGCAGCCCGATCTGCGCCAGAGCGCACGTAGGGAAGGACGCGATTCGATCGCGCCCGGCGGTATCAGCCTCTGACAGCAGCAGTAGTGCCAACTCGGCGAACGCCGGGTTGTGTCCGACGACCATGACCGACGAGACCTCGTCGTCGACTCGCCGTAAGCGCTCGATCAGCTTGCCGGCGTCCGCCCTATAGAGGTCGCGCTCCACCTCGAGCGTGATCTCGGTCCCGAGCGCTGACAGGACCAACTCAGCCGTTTGTAAGGCCCGCGCCGCCGAAGAGCACAGGACCAGTCGCGGCACGGCCGCGCCACCGGCACGCGCCTCTGAGAGAAAACGATTTGCAGCCTCGGCTTGGCGCCTACCTCTTCTCGTGAGATAGCGGCTGTGGTCGTCGCCGTCGGGCAAAGCTGCCGCGGCCTTCGCATGGCGCAGTACCCACACGTGGTGGGCGAAGACCGGCTCGGACGGTGTCACCGCTGAAGCCGCGTGTCCCGCTCGAAGTGGATGCCGCCGAGGACCACCCGGCCGTAACCGCCCGGCAGAGTATTCGCCGACGGGGACGTCGCCGAGGTCAGCCGCGTGCCTTCAGTGCCTCGATCAGCTTCGGGAGGACCTGGTGGACGTCACCGACGACACCGAGGTCGGAGACCGAGAAGATCGGCGCGTTCTCGTCCTTGTTGACGGCGACGATGCTCTTCGCGTCCTTCATCCCCACGAGGTGCTGAGTTGCACCCGAGATGCCGCAGGCTATGTACAAAGCGGGCTTTACGGTCTTGCCCGTCTGGCCGACCTGATACGAGAAGGGCACCCACCCCGCGTCGACGATGGCGCGGGTTGCTCCGACTGCGCCATTGAGCAGCTTCGCCAGCTCCTCGACCATCGCGAAGTCCTCGGCCGAGCCCATGCCCCGGCCCCCGGCAACCACTATGTCGGCCTCGTCGAGCTTCGGGCCGGTGCGCTCCTCCACGTGGCGCTCGAGCACCTTGGCGGTGTTCAACACCCCGAGATCGGAGGGGACCGAAGCGGCCTGGACCTGTGCAGGGCCGGATCCGGCCGGCTCGGCGGCGAAGGTCTTGGCGCGCACGACGAACAGCCAGGGTCGCCCGCCGGTGAAACGAGCCGTGGCCATCTGCATGCCACCGAAGTTCGCGTGCTGTGAGAGGACCCCATCGCCCTCCACCGCCAGGCCCACGACGTTCGTAAGGACCGGGGTGTCGAGACGCGCAGACAGCCGGCCGGCGATGTCACGGCCATCGAAGCTCGCGGGGATCAAGAAGACGTCGGGGGCGTTGCCCGATTTGATGAGCGATGCTGCCGCTGCCGCGACAGGGACCCCTGGCAGGGCGTCGCCGATGTCACCGACGTCGTAGACGGTGCTCGCCCCGTAGTCACCGAGGGTTCCGGCCAGCTCTGAGGTGGCGGGGCCCCATGCGACCGCCTCCACCGTCGTGCCCATTGACCGGGCCTGGGTGAGCAGCTCCAGCGTGGTGCTCGAAGGTCCGCCGTCGGCACGCTCGGCGAGGACCCAGATCTTGTCGATCGGCATCTTGGGTGTCTCCTCTGGGTGTGTGTAAAGGTGGGTTAGACGAGCTTGAGCTGCTCGATGAAACGGACGATGTTCTCGTGCGCGTCCCCCTCGTCGACCACTTTTTCGCCGGCCTGGCGATCCGCGGCAGCAGTGACCTCGGTCACCTCTTGGCGGGCACCCGTGGCGCCCACCACATCTGACGTCAGGCCGAGATCCGAGACCGTCAGCTGCTCGAGCGGCTTGGACTTCGCCGCCATGATCCCCTTGAACGACGGGTAACGAGGCTCCACGACGCCAGCGGTGACGGTCACGACAGCCGGCAGAGGACACTGCACGTCGTCGTAGCCGGCCTCGGTCTGCCTCTCGACACGCACTGCCCCGTCACTGATCGAGACCTTCTTCGCGAAGGTGATCGAAGGCATACCGAGCAGCTCTGCCAGCTGTACGGGCATGGTTCCGGTGTAGCCGTCGGTCGACTCGGTGGCGGCAAGCACGAGGTCAGGCTGCGCACGCTCGATGGCCTTGGCGAGCACCTTGGCCGTCGACAGGGCGTCCGAACCTGCCAGCGCGTCGTCACTGACCAAGATGGCCTTGGCCGCGCCCATGGCGAGCGCTGTCCGAAGGCCCGAGGTCTCGCCGGCCGGCGCCATCGACACCAGGGTCACCTCACCACCACCCGCCTGCTCGGCTAGCTGGAGAGCCATCTCGACCCCGTAGGAGTCCGAGTCGTCGAGGATCAGCTTGCCTTGCCGTACGAGGTTATGGGTGGAAGGGTCCAGCGACCCCGGCGCTGCGGGATCGGGAATCTGTTTCACACAGACGGCTACGTTCATGCCCCCGATTCTCCCCGAGAACCACCGTCGCGAGCCAATCCGCCGGCGACTTCCATCACATGCCGACCCTGGCACGTCGTCGCCGGGGACTATCTACATTGCGCCCACATTGCGCACCAAAGGCACGAACCAGGCCATTTCGGACAGGCGACAGCGCCGCCCAAGCCAGCCGATCCGCGTTCCAGCACGCTGTTGCCGGCAGGTTGGCTGCCGACACTTGCCCCAGAGGACTGTCTATTCGAAGGGTTCGACCTATTCGAAGGGTTCGACGGACCAGGCATCTTCACTGAGAACCCCCCACAGTTTCGTGGAGGGACGCTTGAAGATCGCCGTCGGCCCCGACTCGGTCTTGAGCATCCCGACCAATTCCCAGCCCAGTTTGCCTAGGTCGTTGAGCATGGCGTCCAGGGCATCCGGCCCTCTGATGTTGCCACCCTCGACCAAGGTGTAGCCCTTCTCCCAAGACGAGATCGTGCGATATTCCCACTTGGGAGCATCGGTCATCCGGGTCGCCCTTCCGTTTCGGGGGCCTGCCTGCATTGCTTCCCTCAGAGGCCCTCAGAATCCACCTTACGGTATGCGGGGCGACTCGGCGCCCACCTCTGTCATTTCGAGATGATCTGTGTGTTCAAGACGACGTCGGGGCCCCCTTCTGGACTGCCCATGGACGGGCAGCGGCCCCTGCTTGCAAGGGGTGAGCGCTCGAGAGTATGTTCACTAAGTACCGGTTCACCCTGACAGCCGACTCTTCGCGGCCAGTCATGTGAAGCAGATCACAAAGTTTACGTAACAGCGCGCTGCACGATACCGGAGGAGGGTGCTGTGGCACTCATGTGGAATCGCTCGGTTGAGTGGGACGCCGAGGACTGGCGGAAGGTAGCTGCTTGTAGGCACACCGAACCCGATCTCTTCTTCCCCGTCGGGACTACTGGCCCCGCAATCGACCAGATCGAGACGGCAAAGCGAGTGTGTCGCACTTGCGAGGCTGTGGAGCCATGCCTCGAGTTCGCCCTGGCCACCAACCAGGAGTCTGGGGTGTGGGGCGCCACCTCCGAGGAGGAGCGGCGCAAGCTCCGTAAAGTCTGGTTGGCGGCACGTCGCCGCGTCTTTTGACACCTCGTCCCGCGAGACTCAACTCCCCCCAGACTCAACTCCCCCCAGACTCAACTCCTCCGAGACTCAAGCCCCCTGAGACTCAAGTCCCAGGCTGTGCCCTGTAGGCGTCCCGGGATACGTAGATCCCGATCGCTCGCCGCACTTGTCGCACCTAATGTCGCACCCAATGGTCCATTCGCACCATATGTGTCACTAGCACCACTCTCGGTATCTGCCTACCACCAAGCAAGCGACCCACCTAACAAACAGCGGCACCACTGATAGAAGTCAACCGGTATCCTCGCTGGAAACGGCGCGAACACGAGCCCTCGGCAAGGGATGGCTGTCTATGCAGACTCAAGAGGAGGCCCGTGGTCAGCTGGGGTGGTGGGCCTGCCGCGCGATCCGTGCGAAGGGTCAGGCCCGGATCACCGTCCCTGTCGCTGTTCTGCGGATAGCTCTCGCCTCCCCCCTCGAGTTCGCCCACGTGAACGACCGCTCCGAGCGGCCGTCGAGGCATTCTCCGCTCAAATGACCGGGGTCCTTGGCCTTTCGCGGGTGGCGAAGCGGCAAGGACGCTCGAGCGGGGGTCAGCGAGGGTGAGGAGGGAACGGTGACTACGACCGACGAAGAGCACAGCGTGCTGGTGGCCGAAGACAACCCGGCGAGCCGGAGCGCGATGAGACTCTTCCTCCAGCGCGTCGGCTACCGCGTCGGTGAAGTTGCCGACGGGCCAGCTACCTTGCGAGAAGCAAGTCTTGGGAATTACGACCTGGTGGTCCTCGACCCGGAACTCCCCGGATTGGACGGGGACGAGGTCCTGACCCGGTTGCGGCGCGACAACTCCCTCCCGGTCATCGTCCTATCGGGCCGCTCCGAGGAAGCCGAGCGGGTCCGCATTCTCGACCTGGGCGCCGACGACTACGTGGTAAAGCCGTGCTCGCTGCCCGAGCTCGATGCACGGATCCGAGCCGTGCTACGTCGCGGCAAGTCGGCGTCGACCTCTACGAAGATCGAGCGCGACGGGCTCGTGATCGACCTCACGGCGCACCGAGTCGACGCTGGCGGCAGGGAGGTCGAGCTAACCCCGAAGGAATTCGACTTGCTGGCCTTCCTGGCCGCCGCACCCGACCAGGTGTTCACCCGTGAGGAGCTCCTGGAGCACGTCTGGGGATCGACCCAGGAATGGCAGGACCCGGCGACGATCACCGAACATGTCCGGCGCCTGCGCCTCAAGCTCGAGCGCGACCCGTCCAAACGCCGCTGGCTGCACACCGTGAGGGGGATCGGCTACCGCTTCTCGAGAACTGACCGCGGCTAGTTCAATTCGCGAACGGAACGGGCGGAAGTACCGTCAGAGGCTCCAGGCGCCGAACTGCTGAGCTGGTTCGGTGAGCGGGACATGGATGGTCACCACAGTTCCGCCCGCGCTTTGAATGGAGATGTTGCCTCCCAATTGGCTTTGGATCAGGTCGCGGACGATCGTCAGCCCCAGGCTGGTGGTGTGGTCGATATCGAAGCCCTCGGGGACTCCGCGCCCGTCGTCGCGTACCTGGAGGGTCAGTTGCCGCCCGTCATTGGCGAGCAACAGACGCACGTGACCGCCCACGATCTTGCCGGCATCGGACACCTCGTTCAGTTGGTGGGACTCCTCTGCGCCCTCCGAGAAGGCGTGCTCGACCGCGTTCTGCAACAGCTCCGCAAGCGCCACGGCCAGGGGGGTTGCCACGTCCGCGGACAGGTCGCCGGGGTCACCTACGACTGACATCGAAATCTGTTGCCCCGACGGGAACGAGTCCTCGGTCATTCGAACCAGCGCCTCGACAATCTCAACGAAGGGGACCTGGTCGCCGGGATCGTGAGACAAGATCTCGTGCACGACGGCGATCGATCGCACACGTCTCTCGGCCTCTCGGAGCGCCGCGCGACCCTTGCCTTCCTCGAGTCGCCGGCCCTGGAGCCTGAGCAGCGACGAGATCGTCTGCAAATTGTTTTTGACGCGATGGTGAACCTCGCGTATAGCGGCATCCTTGGTAAGCAGGAGCCGGTCGAGCCGCCGCAAGTCTGTCACGTCGCGCAGCAACACCATCGCACCGGTGACCGAGCCGGCGTTCAGAAGCGGGGTGCAATGGACCAGCACGATCACGTCAGGTCGCCTCTCCGCCTCCTCGATGACCGGCCGGCCGCTGGCGAGGGCCGTGTCGACAGCGGTCTCCTCCACTCCCAACTCGGACAGGCGGTGACCCTCGAGGACGTCGCTGACGCCCATGCGATGCAAGGCGCTCATTGCGTTCGGGGACGCGTACGTGATCCGACCCTCGATGTCGGTGACCAGAAGACCATCCCCCACCCGTGGGGCGTCCTCGGTCATCACTTCCTCGCCGGCGTGGGGGAACTCACCCGCCGCCACCATGGCGGCGAGGCGGTGGTACAGGTCGCGATAGACGCGCTCGAGGCGGTCCGTGCGACGCTTACCGAGCGGTTCCACCCGGGCGACCACCGCCACCACCGCACCCTTGTAGATGACAGGTAGGCACTCGAGCTGAGCCCTCTCCCCGACCACCGGCACCTCACCTGTGGGTGACGCGTCGCGCGAGACGAGCTCTGCTTGCAGTCGAGATGCCTCGAGACCCGCTAGCGCGGTGGCGAGACCGCGCTCGGCGGAGAGCGTGCCGGTACCACCACGCTCTCCGTCGCCGGGGACGACGACGGAGGGCAGCACCTGGGCGACCGAGACGGTGCCCACCGAGATCTTCCGGGTGTGAAGCGCTTCGTCGGCGACCGGCCAGTCGGCGGCTTCCACGACATGTCCCACCAGATCGACGCGCAACAAGGTGGCGCCTGTCGTCGGGCGGATCTGTCCGAGCACGAGCAGCTTGCCGTCGGTGGACCGACTCAGCGGAACGAGCAGCAACAGGTCGGAGAAAGACAGGTCCGAAAGAGACCCCCATGACCCCGTCAGGCGTTGCAGGTAGGTGAACGCCTCGCCACTCAGGTCGGTGTTCCTCGCCGCGAGCTCGGCTGGCGTTATCACGGCCGGCTCGACGGCGTGCCCAAGGGCACGGTGACAGGGCGACGACGCCGAAAGGCCCGTAGCGTGCTGACTTGCAGGTCCTCGAGAACGACCGCCATGTCGGCGGCTCGATCTGCGACGTCTGCCAGCTGGTGCGCGTCCGAGGCGGTCGTAAGCGGCACATCTCGCGCCACGAGCCGCGCGAGCAACCCCCTGGCGGGATACGCCTCGTTCACGGGCTTTCGCCATCCCGCCGCGCTCATCTCAGCCGCCATGCCCGAGGAGACGGCTGCCTCGGTGAGCCGGTCCCAACACTCCTCGGGGTGTTCGGGACGATGTCCTGCGACCTTCACCAAGTCCGGGTGGGCGAGAACGTCACAAGCACCCGAAGCTGCCAGCTCCTCGATGGCCGAGGTGTAGCAGTCCCAGACGGTGTCGATGTCGCGCGCGGACCAGTGCGCCATCGAGACCGGGTCGGAGACGTCGTCAAAGCGCCACGTACCGATCCAATGGACCGAGCCCAGCAGCACGTCGAACGGATAGCCGGCGAGCATCTCTGCCACCTGGTCCATCCGTCCCCGGTAGTAGTCGACCTCGAGGCCGAGCACCACAGGCAGTCCCGCCGCTTTGGCAACCTCCACGCAGGACACATAGGCGTCGAGGTCGGCTCGGGCATGGGCGTCCCAGTACGAGGCCATGGACGCGCGCAACGCTGCGTCAGGCTCTTGCTCCCAGAATCCGCGCAGCAGCCGGTCCGCCTGGACGAAGCGGAAGAGATGCTCTGTGAGCGCGATCTCCGTGACTCCAGCTGTAGCGGCGCGCTCGCAGTAGGCCGCCACCTTCTCGAGAGTGGGAGCCGTGTCACGTTGTCCGTGCGGCCATAGATGGAGGTGATAGTCGAGCACGCCGTAAAGCATCGTACGCGCTGGCCTTCGGCCCAAGTACGCCGAAGTACTAGTAGGTGGAGACGAGCGCCCGCTTCAGGGCAAGCACTCGGTGGAATGCCTTGACGTAGGCACGATGGGCCTCGTCCGTACCGTCGCGCGCGGCTATCGCGTACGTGACGTGCAACCACCGACGAGCGCTCGCGGCCTCGCCGCCGGTCGACCCCCCGTCTGCCCTCTCGATCGCCTCCACCAAGCAGTCCATGTCCTGGGGACTGATGTCGGCGAACAGGTGAAGGAGCTGTGCAAGGTAAACGTGAAACTCGTCGAGCCATTCGGCCCATGAAGCTTCGCCAGAGAAGCGCGGGGAGTGTATCTGTTGCCACAACTCCTCACATGCGACCACGAGCAGGGCTCCCACACCCCCGAATCGCTGGACTACCGCGTGGCGAGCCACCAAAGGGACGTCCGGGGCGCCGAGCAGGTCCACCGCCCGACCCGGGTCGACCAGGAAGTCCTGCGCGTACACGCCTGATGCCTCGGCGTCCTCGGCGCACAGCGCGGCTGAGGACAGCTCGGCCACCCGCCGAGTGACCCTTGTCACAGACGTCGCGTCCGATCGTCCGAGAGCACCTGCAGCGGTCCATACCTCCCAGGCGCCGATCGAACTCCCAGGCCTGCTTCGGCCTCCGCTCCCGGCTCGCACAACTACCAGTTCTCCTCCTCCACCACAGTTTTCGGCAGATCGCGCCCTGTACTTCAACGCTGGTAGCGAGTCCCGGGTCGTCGTGGTCGAATCTCCTGGTGTTGGGTGTGTCAATCACCCCACAGGCGAGCTCCAAGACGAAACAGCCCCTCGAGGTCGTACACGTCGGTGTCGAAGTAAGGCACGCTCACGAATGCCTCTGGCGGGCCTGCGAGCTCCGATTGCTGCTCCGCCTCGCGCTGGGCGACCACCCGGTAGTCGAGGTAGCTAGAGCCCACCTCGGCCAACACCCTCTCCACCTGTGCGACGTCGGCACCTTCCATCCGGGAACAGAGTTGATCTGCCAGCTGGCCCGCCGCATCGCGAAGCCTCGCCGCGATCGTCGCGCCCATCGGGTCGCGCAAGTACCCGGGGAGGACCTTGTTGAGCACGATCGCGCCTAGATGGAGCTCGCGATCAGCCAGAGCCTTCGCGAAGAACTCTCCCTCGCGCAGAGGCACCACCTCCAGAGTGGAGACGACGATGAAGGACGTCCTCCTGTCGGCCAACAACCGCTGCACCGAGCGCGCACGTTCGACGAACCCGTGGTACATCGACTGGAACAGGATGAAGAATTCGGCTATATCGGAGAGGAATTGCGTCCCCAGGATTCGGTCTGCGACTTGGTAGAAGGGTTTGGAGGCTACGTTCACGATCCTCGATCGGTAGGGCACGATGAGCCAGCGCAGCAGACGGCTCGAGAAGAAGTCCGCCATTCGCTCCGGCGCGTCGAGGAAGTCCAGGGCGTTGCGGGTGGGGGGGGTGTCCACGACTATCAGGTCGTAGGTTCCCTCCGCGTGGATCTCGAAAAGGCGCTCCATCGCTATGTAGTCGTGGCTCTGCACGAACCGGCCCGAGATGTTGCGGTAGAGGGGGTTCGCCAGAATCTCGTCGCGCGTTCGGGCATCAGGAGCGTGGTGCGATATGAGAGTGTCCCAGGACTCCTTGGTGTCGAGCATGGCCGCGTACAGCTCACCCATGGGCTTTACGCCTGCATCGGTGAACGCGCTTTCGGGGACTCGCCTCTCACGGTTCCCGATTCCCTGAAGCCCCAGCGCATCGGCAAGACGCCTTGCCGGGTCGACGGTGAGCACCAATACCTTCCCACCGAGACGCGCTGCGGCTACTGCCGCGGCTGCAGCAGCGGTGGTGGTCTTTCCCACCCCGCCAGGACCGCACACAACGACGATTTCGCGCGACGCGAGCAAGCCGCTCAGCGATCCGTTGCGATACGGATCATGAGGGCTGTGGCGTACCATCACGAGCCGAGTTCCTCACCGAGCGAGTGAGCCACCTGGCGAATGGTGCGCAGCCCGTGGAACCGGGTGAAGAGGAAAGGTAAATAGAGCATGGGCACCTTCGCATCGATCCCCGCGCGCAATCGCTCCAGGTGGCCGGCGCGGGTTCGCCGCAATGTGACGGCCAACCGAGCAGCCTCGAGCAAGGCCCCGGCGTCTCCACCGGCTAGCCGGCCGAGCTCCGCCGTCAACTCCTTGCGGCAGAGCTGTTCGAAGATCTCCTCCTCGGTCCTCCCGAAGAGCTCGGGCAGCACTCGGTTCACCACGACCGATGCCAGCTCGACGGTCGTCTCCTCTCCCACGCGAGCTGCGAGCTCCATGGTCTCGTTGACCGGCATCTCCTCGGGAGTGGTGACCACGACCAGACCCGTGCGCGCCGGATCAGAGAGGATGTCGAGCATCCAGTCGGTCTGGGAGCGAATGAGCCCCACCTTCACCAGCTCGTTGATGCTCTGAGGCGCGGAGAGCTGCCCGACGATGTGGCCGGTGGCCGGGGCGTCGACCACCACGAGGTCGTAGTGACGCTCACGAACTTCGTAGCAGAGCTTCCCGACGATGAGAACCTCACGGACACCTGGCGCCGCGGTGGCGACGAAGTCCAAGGCCTTGGCTAGCGGGCCGATACGACCGATCACCGGTATGCGCAAGTTCAGCCGGAGGTACTCGCGCAGCGCGGCCTCTGTGTCCATGGACATCGCCCACAGGTCAGGCAGAAGTTCTCTCGCGTGGAATCCGGTCGGGCCCGTCTCCAAGTAGGCGGCGATGTCCCCACGGGCGTCGGACTCGCACACCAACGTGCGCCGGCCGTGCTCGGAGGCGAACAGCGCCAGGGCAGCGGCCACCGTCGTCTTTCCGACCCCGCCTTTACCGGTGACAAAGAGAAGTCGCCGGTCGAGAAGCGGGATCATCGACAGCCGGGTGCCTGCGCCTCGGCGCGCACGGCCTCAGGGTGCGCCGAAACCGACGCGCCGCTCCGAGACCGGGGCACCGACCTCGATGTAGGCAATCTTGGCAACCGGGACCGCCACCCGGCGCCCCTTTCGATCGGTGAGCCACAGAACGCCTTCGGGGTTCTGCAGTGCCTCTTCGATGTCACTCATGATGACTTCGCGATCGACGTCTTCACCCAGCTCGACCTCGAGCTCCTTGACGCTCTGAACGATCCCTATGCGAACGTCCACCGCAGTGCTCCTCCGATCAACCGTCTTCAGTCCGTCTCGAGATCCCGTCTTCCAGCCTGTCTTGGTATCCGACCAGGGCGTGGGCCCATCCTGACGGACCTGCCCCGGTGATCTGAGCGCGTCTGGCGGTCCTTTCCGGGCATGGCCCGGACACCCGGGCGCGCCGGCACCGACGATACAGCCGTGGTGCACACTGATAGTCGTGAAGAGCTCCCAGAGCGAGCGAGCACGCCAATGGGCGGAGACCATGTCGGGCCATGACGCCGGCGGCCTTCGCACGGCTCACCCCGATTCCAGGGCGGTCGCCGCCCCCGAGGGGTACCACTTCAGCCTGCCGCGTGAGGCTCGTGAGGAGACAGAAGACGTGTTCCTCGCGCCTGGCGCGACACGATCTACAGGGGCCGGGCGCCGCCTGCAGCCCGAGGAACCCGATCCGTTCAGGACGTGTTTCGAACGCGACCGTGACCGAATCTTGCATTCGACGGCGTTCCGTCGCCTGGCGGGAAAGACCCAGGTGTTCATCTTCCCTGCAGACCACCAGCGCACACGCCTCACGCACGCCCTCGAGGTGGCCCAGGTCGCCACTTCCGTGGCCAGGGCGTGCCGGCTCAACGTCGCACTGACCGAGGCGATCGCACTGGGACACGACTGCGGTCATGGGCCGGGCGGACATGCCAGTGAGGTCGCCCTCGGCAGCTTCTTACCCGAAGGCTTCGACCACGCTGTATGGGGAGCCGACGTCTCGGTGGCGGATTTGAACCTCTGTGAAGAGACCCTCGACGGCATCCGCAACCATTCTTGGTCGCGTCCTGCACCGTCGACGCCGGAGGGAGAGGTCGTCAGCTGGGCGGATCGGATCGCCTATGTCTGTCACGACTGGGAGGACGCGGTCTGCGCAGGGATCGTCTCGAGCTCGCTCCTACCACCTCTCGTACGCGCCGGCTGCGGTGAGAACCGCTCGAGCCAATTGCGGGCGTTCATCTCCGAGATGGTCGCCACCATCTCTCGCACGGGACGCATCGCGTTGGATGCCGAGATGGCCGAAGCCCTCTCGGCGTTTCGCCGTTCCAACTACGAGCACGTCTATCTTCGCCCCGCCGCGGTGGCTCAGGGCTCAGCGGTGATCGAGGTACTTCGCGCCCTGGTCAGCCACTTCGCCGATCACCCCTACGCCGTCCCCGATGTACGCCGTGCCGGTGGGTTGGAGGAGAGAAGCGATGCTGCAGTGCGCGCATCGGTGGCTTACGTGGCAGGGATGACCGACCGCTTCGCCATGGACCGGGCCATCTGTGACCTGGGATGGGACCCGGCACGCCTTCCCCAGGCGGTGGTGGGACATTCCCGCCAATGGTAAGAGTCGAACGAAGTCAATGAACGGTGAGCTCCGAACGGTAGATGCGCGCGGGACCGAGCTTCGCGACGGCTTCGGCAAGCGAGTCGAATGCCTCGGCGGCCTCGCCGGAAGGATCCGCCACCCGCACCGGCACTCCCTGGTCACACCCTTCTCGCACTGCGGGAACGAGCGGGACGCGACCCAGGAGCGGCACCTCGAGTGACTCCGCGAGGGCCTGGCCCCCGCCGGCACCGAAGAGCTCGTAACGGGTGCCGTCGTGACCGGTGAACCAGGACATGTTCTCGATCACCCCGCGCACGGGGAGCTTCAGGCGCCTGGCGGCAAAGGCAGCGCGCTGGGCGACGCGCTGGGCCGCCGCCTGCGGTGTCGTCACCACCACGATCTCGGTGCGCGGCAGGTACTGACCGAGGGAGAGCGCTACGTCGCCGGTACCGGGCGGCATGTCGACCAGCAGGTAGTCGGGCTCCCCCCAATAGGCATCCACCAGGAACTGCTCGAGAGCCTTGTGCAGCATGGGCCCTCGCCAGATCACCGGCTGATCGTCGGGTACGAAGAACCCCATGGACAGGCATCGAACTCCGTGGACCACCGGGGGCACGAGGAGGTGGTCGATGGCCGCCGGTTCGTGGGTGACCCCGAGCATCTTCGGGACCGAGTACCCGTACACGTCGGCATCGAGCAGGCCGACCTCGTGACCCTGGGCAGCCAGGGCCACCGCCAAGTTCACCGCCACGGCAGACTTGCCCACTCCTCCCTTGCCAGAGGAGATCCCCACCACCCGCGTGCGGGATCCGGGGGTCAAGAAGCGGTTCGGCCGCCCGTCGCCCTGCTCGAGGGGCCCGGCCGCCGCCCCCGGGGCACGGCGCACGGGAGGTGGGGCTGGGCGCGACCTGATCGGTGCCGGTTCTGCTCCGGGGGGATTCGCCAAGCGCCCGAGCAGCGCCGCACGCTCGTCGTCGCTCATGACGACCATCTCCACTCGTACGTCTTCGACACCCGGCAACCCACGCAAGGCATCGCCGACGCGCCTTTCCAGCTCCGAGCGCCCCGGCCACTGCGCCACCGGCAGCGCCAGAGATACCGAGACATTGCTGCGCCCGAGCTCCACGTCACGCACCATGCCCAGTTCGCCGAGCCCGCGCAGCAGGTCAGGTTCTTCCACCGCGGCCAGCGCACCACTCACCTCTGCGATATTCGGGGCCAAGGGTGCTCCTTTCGAAGAATTCTCAGAGCGAGAGGACTTGAAGAAACAGCGCGACCAGGGACTTCGCTGCCTCACCGGGTAGACTAGTGGCGTGCGTAGCGCGCTCGAGACTCCTCAGGCCCAGCCGTCCGACCGGCGTTTCTCAGCCGCAATGGCCGCGGTCACCTCGGCGTTCGGAGATCCGACGCGCCGAGAGATCTACCTCCATGTCCGGTCCCATCCGGGCATCACGGCTTCGGAGATCGCGTCGGCATTCTCCCTTCACCCGAACGTGGCGCGGCACCATCTCGATCGCCTGGCCTCGGGCGGTTACCTGGAAGTGAGCCTCGAACGTTCGCCAGCCGCCGGCGCCGGGCGTCCCTCCAAGCGTTACCGCGCGGCCGGTGCGCCTGGCGAAGAGCTGAACTTGGACCTAATCACGCAACGTGACGACCTGCTCGTCAGCCTCCTCGCGGAAGCACTCGAGCTCCTGGGGCCGAAGGTGGCCGAGCGGATGGCCGAGCGGGTAGGAGAAGAGTACGGACGCCTGTTGGCAGAGCGGATGGAGCCGGGAGAAGGACAGCGTTCGTTGCGCGGCGCCATGCACGCCATTGCCAACGCGCTCACCGCGAACGGGTTCGCAGCACACGCCGAGGACAGGGGGGCGGCCACCGCTGTGGTGTCCGAACATTGCCCGTTCGGTGAGGCCGCGTTGTCCCATCCAGTCATCTGCGCGGTCGACCGCGGCATGGTGCGAGGCCTTCTCGCAGGGCTCTGCGGCGTGGCCACCGGGGAGCCGATCCCCGTGGTGCTCTCATCGAAGGCACGCGGAGACGACGCCTGCGCCGCTCTGGTTTGACACCGCCGCGTTCGCGCCTGCCGTCTCGCACCCTGCCAACGCGCCACTACCTCGACCACGCCTCCACCTCACCGCCTCGGCCAGAGGTCGCCTCCGCCATGGCCCCGTGGTATGGGCAAGGTGCCGGCGACCCCGGACGACTGCACGCCGAGGGCCGCGCCGCCCGAGTCGCCGTTGAAGAGGCACGTGACCGTGTCGCCGAGCTCCTCGGTACGCGGTCGCGCCAAGTGGTCTTCACCTCCGGCGGAACCGAAGCAGCCAACGCGGCTTCATGGGGTGCAGTTCGCGCACGGCCGGGGCGACCGATTCTCCTCGCCGGCGTGGAACACTCGTGTGTACGCGAGGCGTCCACGCGTCTAGCGCCCGTGACGCACGTGCCGGTTGACAGCGTCGGGCGGATCGACCCTGGCGCCATCGAAGAGATCATCGCGAGGTGCGCGGCGGCGAGCGAGACCCCAGCCCTCGTGCACTGCCAGGCGGCCAATCACGAAGTGGGGACGCTCCAGCCGGTCGCCGAGGTCGTCGAGGTGTGCCACCGCCGCGGGATCTGGGTCCACTGCGACGCCTGCGCGTCCGCAGGGCACGTGCCACTCGCCCTCGACGAACTCGGCGCCGACCTGGTATCGGTCAGCGCTCACAAGCTGGGCGGCCCGGCGGGGATCGGTGCCCTGGTGCTGCGGAGGGGGCTACGCATCGAGCCGTTCATAGTGGGCGGTGATCAGGAGCGCGCCCGGCGGGCGGGGCTCGAGAACGTTCCCGCGGTCGTCGGCTTCGGTGCCGCAGCAGAGGTCCTCGCCGAGCCTGCTCGCCTCGACGAGGAGGCGGCCGATGCGCGAAGGCGAACAGGTCTCCTGCAGGCCGTGGCTACGCAAGTCGAAGGCGTGGAAGTTCTCGGTGATTCCGGGCACCGCCTGCCGCACATCGTGTGCGTCGCCGTAGGTGGCGTACAGGCAGAGCCCGTCCTCCTCGCCCTCGACCAGGCAGGCATCGCAGCTCATTCGGGCTCCTCTTGTTCCTCGGAGTCCCTCGCACCCTCGCCAGTGCTCGAAGCCATGGGCGTGGACGCAGAACGCTCGCTTCGCCTGTCGGTGGGCTGGTCGACGACCGACGCGGACGTGGAGGCTTTTGCCACGGCATTCGCACCCGCCGTCGAGCAGCTGCGCGCTCTTCGATCGTGAGCTGACCGAAACTCAACGTGATCCGTCGGCCGGCACCAGGGACGTGACGCACGGAGAGATGAACGGCGGCATCCCCGCGCCGAAGGCGACCTCAGTGCCAGTTCGTCGGGTTGCCCGAGCCGCCTAGCAGCTCCAGGTCGGCGTCGACCATCATTGCAACGAGCTGGACGAAGTCGACGGTCTCCTTCCAGCCGAGCTCTTCGCGTGCTTTCGAAGCGTCACCGACCAGCAGATCGACCTCGGCCGGACGCATGTACCGCTCGTCGCGGCCCACCACGTGCTCCGACCAATCCAGGCCGACGTGAGAGAAGGCCGCCTCGCAAAGCTCTCGCACCGAATGTGTCTGACCTGTCGCCACCACGAAGTCGCCGGGCTCGTCGCGCTGGACCATGAGCCACATGGCGCGGACGTAGTCGCCGGCATACCCCCAGTCCCGCCGGGGTTCAAGGTCCCCCAGCATCAACTTGTCATCCAGCCCATGAGCTATTCGAGCCACTGCGTGGCTCACTTTCCTCGTGACGAACTCGAGACCGCGTCGCGGGCTCTCGTGGTTGAAGAGGATCCCAGACGAAGCGTGCAGACCATGGCTCTCGCGGTAGTTCACGGTGATCCAGTGGCCGTAGACCTTTGCCACGCCGTAAGGGCTGCGCGGATGGAAAGGAGTGGCCTCGGTCTGTGGGACCTCGTGAACCTTCCCGAACATCTCCGAAGACGACGCCTGGTAGAAGCGGATCTCGGAGTCGACGAGGCGGATGGCGTCGAGCAGCCGGGTCACCCCGAGTGCAGTGGTCTCACCGGTGAGCACCGGCTGTCCCCACGAAGTCTGGACGAACGACTGCGCGGCGAGGTTGTAGACCTCCGACGGTCTGTGCTCTTGCAGTACTCCGATCAACGAGATCTCGTCGAGCAGGTCCCCCGGGACCAGGGTGAGCCGGTCCTGGATATGGGCGATCCGCTCGAAGTTGACGGTGGAGGAGCGCCGGACCATGCCGACCACCTCGTAGCCTTGCTCGAGCAGGAACTCGGCTAGGTAGGAGCCGTCCTGGCCTGTGATGCCGGTGATCAATGCTCGCTTGCGCATGTCGTCGCCTTCTACTGGACAACCGGCCGTGGCTGGTAGCTACCCGGGCATCGCTGGCCGGTGGTGGGTCTGCCACTTCCGAGACGGAGGCCCCACGTCCCAGACAGCGTAGAACGCACCGCCACCGAGCTCCGGTACAGCCGTTGACTTCGCTCCGGCGGCACGAGCACGTCCACGGGCCAAACCCGGTTCCGCCCGGGTGCCCGCCGGGTGAGAGATCCCGGAAGGTCACGAGAAAGCACCGGGTGAACGAGGTGGCGAGCAGGTCTCGGAGCGGGGGGGACAGACCGTGCGGATACGCTGCTTCGGATGCAAGACGACAACGCGGGCAACGCGCGGGGACGGCTGAACCTCGGACGTGTCGCGACACATGCGCCGGCTAAGCGTCTGCCTGCCGATCGCCGACGCGAGCAGTTGCTCGATGTGGCACTCAAGCTGTTCGCCAGCCGAGGTTTCAACGCCACGACGATGGAGGACATCGCAGATGCTGCCGGGGTCACCAAGCCCCTGCTCTACCAGCACTTCGACTCGAAACGTGCGCTCTATCTGGAGCTGGCGAACTCCGTGGCAGACAGCCTGGTAGCGGCGATCGGAAAGGCCGTCGCCGATGCCGAGGGTCCCCGCCAGCAGGTGGCAGGGGGTTTCGCCGCCTACTTGCACTTGGTGCTGACTCGTGCCGACGCGTTCAACCTGCTGTTCGGTAGCGACGTCCCCAACGATCCCGATCTCTCACGCGCTGTGCGCGGCGTGAAGAGCACCATCGCCGAAGCGGTCGAGCCCCTCATCGACGCCGGGTTGGAAGAGGACCACCGCCGCATCCTCGCCTACGCGGTGGTCGGGATGGCCGAGGGTGCAAGCCTCCATTTCTTCGCCACGCGTGCGGAGCGTGGGAAGACCGCACCGGACTCCCAGGCAGCGGACGAGTCCACGAGACTGGCAGCACGTCTCGCCGACCTGGCTTGGGCCGGCCTGCGCTCGGTCCATCGCGATTGAAACATCGCGAGGATCACGCCAGCCGATCGACCAGATCCTCCACCAGCTGCTGGACCTCGCGCGCGCACTCCAGGTAGTCGGAGTCGTCCCCGCCGGCCGGGTCCTTCACGTTCCCCTGCACGTCGGGATCGACGCCGGCCAGGTCGAGCTCTCTAACGCGCTGCGACAGTGGCGCTCGACCCGCGGGGAGGTTCCCGGCCAGCCAACGAAGCGTCGCGGTGCGGTCAGCGGCCGCCGGATGGCGCCGGCGCATGTAACGGACGTGTTCCGAGGCCATAGCAATCACCAGATCGGCCTCCTCGACGTCGGACTCTGCGACCTGGCGGCTGCGGTGCGCGGGGACGTCGAGACCGATGGACCCGAGCGCTTCGCGCGTGCGCCGGCTCACGGGTTGGTGCTCGACCACGTGGGTACCTGCCGTGGTCACCCGCGCCCGCACCCCGTGCGCGTCCAGCAGGGCGCCGGCCATGACCGAGCGCGCCGCGTTACCGGTGCAAAGCACTAGCACCTGTGGTGGCTCGTGGTCTGCTGGCTCGGTACCCGGACGTCGCGACGGTGCCTCGTTCATCTGGCGACGGACGGTACCTCAACCGAGCCACTCGGCTCGATTCCTCGGTCGCGCGGCTTCGCCGGCCAAGAGCACGAAGACCCCTGAGGTCTCAGACGTTGACTCGAGCCATCTGGTCAGGGGGATAGCGGTCGCCGGCGGCGACTCCTCTCGGGGCCACTCTCTCGATCTCGGCCAGATCATCGGCAGTGAGTGTGATTTCGAGGGCGGCTACGTTCTCCTCCAACAGGCTGCGGCGCTTGGTCCCGGGGATCGGGACGATGTCGTCACCCTGGGCGAGAACCCAACTCAACGCCAGCTGCGCGGGAGTCACGCCCTTTGCCCGAGCCAGTTCTCCAACCTTCTCGACCACGGTGAGGTTCTTGGCGAAATTCTCCCCCTGGAATCTGGGCGCAAACCTGCGAAAATCGTCGTTGCCAAAAGCCTCGGGACTGGTGATCTTGCCCGACAGGAACCCTCGACCTAGCGGGCTGAAAGCGACGAAGCCGATGCCCAGCTCACGCACCACCTCGAGCACCGCTTCCTCGGGGTCCCGGCTGAACAGCGAGTACTCCGACTGCAACGCCGTGACCGGATGCGTGGCGTGCGCTCGCCTGATCGTGGCAGGTGCAGCTTCTGAGATCCCCAGATGACGTACCTTGCCGGAGTTCACGAGTTCGCTCATCGCGCCCCACGTGTCCTCGACCGGCACGGAGGTGTCCACCCGGTGTTGGTAGTAGAGATCGATGTGGTCGACGTCCAAACGTTCGAGGGAGGCATCGCAGGCGCGGTGAACGTAGTCGGGGTTCCCGTTCACACCGACCCATGACCCGTCGGGACGCCGTTCATTGCCGAACTTGGTCGCGAGCACGACTTCGTCACGTCGTGCGGCGATCGCTCGGCCGACGAGGCGCTCGTTGGTGAACGGGCCGTACATGTCGGCCGTGTCGAAGAAGGTGACCCCTAGGTCGAGGGCGCGCTGGATCGTGGCGATCGACTCTGAGTCGTCTGCCGGGCCGTAGGACTGGCTCATGCCCATGCAGCCCAGTCCCTCGGCTGAGACGACCAGGCCCTGTCCCAACGTGCGTAGCTGCATCGGCATGCCTCCTCGCTTCTCCCCCGGCTACGCCACCGGGCCGACACTTGCCGGGGTCTAGCCTCTCAGCTCTCGTGCACGTCAGGCAGTCGCCCGGTGTCAACCCCCATGGGCTCTCGGACGTGAAGACTCATGGCGACGACGTGGAGACTTATCGCGACACTTGTGGCGACAGGGTCCCACGGGAGGTAGGCGGTGGTCGGAGGGATGCGATTCGAGCAGGCGTTCGCAGACCTCTATCGGCTCGCCTACAGGGTCTCGTTCCGGGTACTCGGGGACAGAGGCGACGCCGAGGATGTAGCCCAGGAGACCCTTGCCAGGGCAAACGTTCGCTGGCAGCGCCTGCGCGAGCGACCAGAAGGGTGGGTCGTCACAGTGGCAACCAATCTCGCCATCGACCGTTATCGGCGCCGGCGCCGCCAACCGAGCGAGCGGACCGAGCCCCTGGCCCTTGTCGACGCCCACCTAGCCGAGCGGATGGACCTCGCCGAAGCATTACGGCGCTTGTCGCGCCGGCAGCGAGAGGTCGTCGTGTTGCGCTACTTGGCCGACTGGCCCGAGCTCGCCGTGGCCGAGGCGCTCTGTTGCTCGCCTGGATCGGTGAAGTCGCATGCATCGCGGGGACTGGCCGCACTACGCAAGCACCTCGACGACCACGGTCCTGAAGGAGGAGTCGATGTTCGAGCATCTGGATGATCCCTCACCACCCTCGCCGACCTCGAGAACGCTCGGGGCCGTGTTGGCTCGAGCGGCACGGCTGCGTCGGCAGCGGGTGACCTCGGCGCTCGCCGTGGTAGCTGCAAGCGCTCTCGTGCTCGGCGTAGGGATCGGGATCCTCATGCCACGTTCGGCCCCACGCTCTGCGTTCAGCGCCTTCGACTCACAATCAGGCGTGCTCGCACCGGGAACGCCCGTGCCCCAGAGCGACCTCGCAGATGTCGTGTTCCTCGACGACCTGCACGGGTTCGCACTGGCCCTCCACGATCAGCAGACCATCCTCGCAGCGAGCACCGACGCCGGAGACACCTGGCAGGTCGTGAATGCGCATCTTCCCATCGGATTCCCTGCCCAGCTCGAGTTCGCCGACACCGCACACGGTTACCTGTGGGGCGGGGCACCTTCGACCTCCGGAACCCTTTCACTTTGGAAGACCTCCGATGGAGGAAGGACGTGGACCGAGGCGCCTCTCGGGCCGGTCGTCTCAGACGTGAGTGCCATCGGGCCAGACGTCTGGGCGGTCGTGGGCGCCTGCCCGATCACTTCCGCAACGGTGGCGAAGTCATGTGCGGCGAGTATCGAGGTGTCCCTCAACAGCGGGAACACCTGGTCAACTACCCAGTCGGAGCCACCGGTACTCGAGAACAACGGGTTGTCGATCAGCGACCAAGACCTCGAGCTGGCTCGCATAACCCCGGCACGCGCTTATCTCCTTGCTTTCACCGCCACCGGCGCAACTGGAAGCTCTCAGCCGGGTCGCCTCGTGTACAGCCCCGACGGAGGGCGAACGTGGGTAGAACGCTCGAATCCGTGCCCCCGCTACTTCGACTTCGGCGAGCAGATCGCCGCCTCGGGTACCGACGACCTGTGGATGATGTGCGCGTCGCAGGCAAGCGCCGGCTCCCAGGCCAAGGCGCTCTACCGGTCGAACGACGGCGGCCAGTACTGGAAGTTGGTAGCCGCGGCGAACGCCCCGGTTCTCAGTGGGAATCTCACCCTCCCAGCTGCGGGGGGCCTGCCCGTCGAGGGGTATGTATCGCCTTATTCGCTCGGGCACGAGAACTTGGCCGTCCTTCGTCCCACAACGGCGTGGTTGTTCCCTGATCGCTCGACAGTGTTGGAGACGACCGACGGGGGCGCACGTTGGAACCCTGTCGCAGGACTTGCCGAAGCAGGTCTCGACAGCGGGGGAAATGGGAACGTGGTCTTCGTCGACCCCACCCACGGCTGGGTATGTGAGACGGGCGCGGGTCTTTGGCGCACCTCGGATGGAGTGAACTGGGAGCGCCTCGGACCGTGAATCGCTTCGGGTCCAGCGCGCGTCGCGCCGATGCCTCCCGTGGGCTCGTTGTGTCGCAGTCGGCGACGGTCCTCCGGCGGAGGAACCCGAGCTGGCCCCGACGCCGGAGTCGGGCGCGTGGCTACGGGATGCGGATGCCCGAGATCGCCCGGGCGATGATGAGCCGTTGGATCTCGGAGGTTCCTTCGAAGATCGTGTAGACCTTTGAGTCGCGGTGCCAACGTTCCACCGGGTACTCCCGGACGTATCCGTAGCCGCCCATGATCTGGATCGCCTGCTCGGTCACCCACACCGCGGTCTCGCCCGCGTAGAGCTTGGACATCGACCCCTCCCCCGCGCCGAAAGGCACACGCTTGGCGCCCATCGAAGCTGCTCGCCACACGAGCAACCGGGAGGCGTCGATGCGCGTCCTCATGTCCGCCAGCTTGAAGGCGATCCCCTGGTTCTCGATGATCCGACGGCCGAACGCTTTGCGTTCCTTGGCGTACTCGAGCGAGTACTCATAGGCAGCGCGAGCGATGCCGAGAGCTTGAGCACCCACCGTCGGTCGGCTGGCTTCGAACGTAGCCATCGCCGCCTGGGAGGTGGAACTCTTTCCTTCACGCGCGCGCGCCAACTTCGCATCGAGCTTCTCCTTGCCGCCGAGAAGACACCGACCCGGGACACGGACGTCATCCAGGACGACCTCACCGGTGTGTGAGGCGCGAATTCCCATCTTCTTGTACTTCTGGCCGGCCGAGAGCCCCGGTGTGCCCGGAGGCACAACGAAGCTTGCATGACCACGCGCCCCGAGATCGGGTTCGACTGTCGCAACGACCACGTTCACGTCCGCGATGCCACCGTTGGTGATCCAGCTCTTCGTACCGTTGATCACCCACTCGTCCTTGGCCTCGTCATAGACGGCGCGGGTGCGAAGCGAGCTCACGTCCGAGCCTGCGTCGGCCTCGGACACGCAGAAAGCCGCCAGCTGGACCTTGTCGGGAGTCCCGAAGCACTGCGGGCCCCACTCCATCAGCTGTTCGGGAGTGCCGGCCGCCGCGATGCCGGACAAGCCCAGCGAGCTCCCCGTGATAGCGAGCGCTATGCCCGCGTCTCCCCACGCCAGCTCCTCGTTGGCGATCGGCAGTGTGAGGCCCGTCGAATCGGCGACGGCCTGAGCGATGAAGTCGAAGGAATACAACCCGATCCTGGCCGCCTCCTCGATGATCGGCCAGGGGGTCTCCTCGCGCTCGTCCCACTCATGGGCAGCGGGCCTCATGACGCCTTCCGCGAAGTCGTGAACCCACTTTTGAATCTGGAGCTGGTCTTCACTCAGCTCGATTGAGAACTCGGACATGGCCCTCTCCCCGTCTCGATGGGTCATTGGAACCCGCCTAGCAAACCGGTCCGCTCCACCTGAGTGGCCGACCACACGCTCTATGCAGTGAAGGACCGGGGTCTTCGGTGGCGCCCCGGATAACTCCTACCCGTTATTACTGAACAGTAACCTGGCATCGGAATCCCGGCAATGACAAGGGCACACCGCGCCCTCCGAGTCTCACGGGCAGGTGTGAGGCAGGCGATCGCTCAAACAGGCCGGCGGCGCAGGCGGGTCCCTCGAGACCCGTCCTCGACCACCCAGCCGGCCGCTTGGAGCTCTGCCCTTATCGCATCTGCCTTGGCCCAATCACCGGCCGCGCGCGCGGCGTCTCGCTCGGCGGCGCGCGCGGCGACATCGTGGTCGACCTCCTCGTCGCCGCTTCGCAGAACGAGGCCCATCGCTCCGCACAGCACCGCGACGGTGACCCCCAGCTGTCGTGCCCTCGCCTCGTCCCCCTTGTCCGCCAGAGCATTCGCACGGCGCACCAGGTCGAATATCCCAGCTATCGCCGCAGGAGTGTCGAGGTCGTCGTCCATGTGCTCGACGAAGGCCTCGAGCGCGCCGAGATCAGCGCCGGCAGCCTTCGCCGCCTCCAAGCTCATTCCTGCCAGGTCGGCATCCAGTGCGAACCGCCGACTCAGGGAGTCCAAGCGTGCCAGTGCCTCTTCGGCATCGGCGATCGTGCCGGGGGTGACCTGGACCGGCGACCGGTAATTGCTCTGCAAGAGCAACAGGCGGTAGGCGCGTCCGTCAGCTCTCGCCAGGAGATCACTGAGTGTGATGAAGTTCCCGAGGGACTTGGACATCTTCTCCCCACCCACCTCGAGGTGCCCGCAATGCACCCAATGACGGGCGAAGTCGCGCCCTAGAGCGACCGCCTGCGCACGCTCGTTCTCGTGGTGGGGGAAGGCAAGGTCGATACCGCCTCCGTGGAGGTCGAACCCCTCACCCAGCAGGTCCAGCGACATGACCACGCACTCGGTGTGCCAACCCGGGCGGCCCGGACCCCAGGGCGAGTCCCAGTTGGGCTCGCCAGGCTTCGCCTTCTTCCACAGGGCGAAGTCGAGCAACGAGCGCTTCTCCTCTACCTGCTCCACCCTTTCGCCAGGGCGAAGCGACTCGAGGCTTTGGCGTTTCAGCAGTCCGTAACCCTCGACCTGTTCGACCGACAGATACACCCCATCTGAGGTCTCGTAGGCGGCACCTCGCGCCACAAGCTCCGCAATCATCTCCACCATGCGCTCGACGTAGGCGGTGGCGTGAGGGGCGTGGGTGGGCCGTGCCACGCCCAGGGCGTCGACGGCCTCCCACCACGCTGCTTCGTACTCCGCGGCCACTTCGGAGGCAGGGCGGGCCTCGGCGTTGGCTCGGTTGATGATCTTGTCGTCTATGTCGGTGACGTTCGAGACGTACTCGACGTCGAGCCCCAAGAACTCGAGGTAGCGCCGCAGCACGTCGAAGGCCACGGCAAAGCGTCCGTGGCCGATGTGCGGAACGTCGTAGACGGTCGGACCGCACACGTACATCGCCACCCGGCCCGGGTTCCGCAGCTCGAGCAACCGCAGCGATCCACTGGCCGTGTCGTGGAGTCGCAGCACTCAGGTACCGTAACCGACCGTGAACCCTCTTCCAGCTTTCTTCCGAGCCAAGGGCAGCGCTGTCCTTCCCGCCAAGGGCGCCACCGTGCCCGGGACATCTCCATGACCTCACATGGCACGCCGACGGTGCCTTCTGGGAAGGGATTGGCAGGCCAGGCTCGTGCTGGCCAGGCGGGCGTCGGCGGCGCGAGCGCTGCCGAGGGAGGCGCTGTCGAGGTTGGCGCTGTCGAAGCTCCTCGGCCACCCGTGGTCCCCGAGCGTCCGAGCCTCGACGCGCTGGAGGAGAAGTGGTCCGAGCGCTGGGAACAAGACGGGGCCTACCGGTTCGACAGGTCGGCACCGCGCGAGCGCGTCTTCTCCATCGACACCCCCCCGCCGACCGTGTCGGGTTCGCTGCACATCGGACACGTCTTCTCGTACACGCACACGGACGTGATCGCTCGGTACCGCCGGGCACGCGGTGACGAGGTCTTCTACCCGATGGGATGGGACGACAACGGGCTGGCTACCGAGCGGCGCGTACAGAACTACTACGGGGTTCGCTGCGATCCGAGCCTTCGCCACGACCCGAGCTTCGTCCCCCCGCAGGAGCCGGGACCCGAGCAGGTGCCCGTGTCGCGCCCTGCGTTCATAGGTCTGTGTCACGAGCTCACCGGCGAGGACGAGCGAGTGTTCGAAGCGACGTGGCGGCGGCTCGGGCTCTCGGTCGACTGGAGCCTCGGGTACACCACGATCTCGCACGAGACCCGAAGGGCTAGTCAACGAGGCTTCCTGCGTCTCCTCGCAGGTGGCCACGCCTACTCCACTGACGCGCCCACGATGTGGGATGTCGACTTCCAGACCGCCGTCTCGCAGGCGGAGATGGAAGATCGCGAGATCCCAGGCACCTACTACAGGCTGCGTTTTCCGCGGGTGGGAGCGCCGGGATCGGTGGAGATCGAGACCACCCGACCTGAGCTGCTGGCCGCTTGCGTGGCGATCGTTGCCCACCCCGACGACGAGCGTTATCGATCGCTGCTAGGCACCGAGGTGCTCACGCCCCTGTTCTCTGTTCGCGTCCCGGTGGTCGCGCACGAGCTCGCGGATCCCGAAAAGGGCTCGGGCATAGCGATGATCTGCACCTTCGGCGACATCACAGACGTCACCTGGTGGCGCGAGCTCTCCCTGCCGACCCGCACGATCGTCGGACGCGATGGGCGGCTGCTGCCGACGTCTTGGGGGGAAGGGAACTTCGAGTCCGAGGACCCCGGTACTGCAGGCGCGGCCTATGCACAGCTGGCCGGGTGCACCATGACTCGAGCGCGCTCGCGTGTGGTGGAACTGCTCGCCGAGGTCGGTGCGATCGTCGGGAATCCGCGACCGATCACCCACCCGGTCAAGTTCTACGAGCGAGGGGAGCACCCCCTCGAGATCGTGTCCAGCCGCCAGTGGTACGTGCGCACACTTCGCCTTCGCGAGCGCCTGCTCGAGCGCGGGCGCCAGCTGCGCTGGCATCCAAGCCACATGGTCCACCGATACGAGGCGTGGGTGGAGGGCTTGAACGGCGACTGGAACATCAGCCGCCAGCGGTTCTTCGGCGTGCCGTTCCCCTTGTGGTACCCGGTCGGAGAAGACGGGGCCGTCGACCACGACCGACCGATCGTGCCCGACGAGAACCTCCTCCCCGTCGACCCATCGAGCGACGTGCCCCCCGGCTACAACGAGGACCAGCGCGACGTCCCAGGAGGGTTCGCCGCCGATCCCGACGTGATGGACACCTGGGCGACTTCCTCACTCACACCCCAGATCGCCGGACGATGGGAGGACGACCCCGACTTGTTCGCGCGCGTGTTCCCCATGGACATGCGGCCCCAGAGCCACGAGATCATACGCACCTGGCTCTTCTCCACCGTGGTGCGCGCGGAGATCGAACACGGGATGCTGCCGTGGTCGGATGTGGCCATCTCGGGATGGGTGCTCGACCCCGACCGCAAGAAGATGTCCAAGTCCAAGGGCAACGTGGTCACCCCGGTGGAGGTACTCGAGGAGCACGGCAGCGACGCGGTCCGCTACTGGGCCGCCTCGGGACGTCCCGGGGTGGACACCGCCTTCGACGACGCCCAGATCAAGGTGGGACGCAGGCTGGCGATCAAGATCCTCAACGCCTCGCGATTCGCGCTCGGCCGCATGGCAGGTGGAAAGGTCCCCGGTATAGACGCAGTGTCCGTCCCCATCGACTTCGCCATGCTGTCGAGGTTGGGTGAGGTGCTTGCCGACGCCACCGGCGCCCTGGAGTCCTACGACTACGCCCGGGCGCTCGAGCGCACCGAGGCGTTCTTCTGGTCCTTCTGCGACGACTACCTCGAGCTCGTGAAGGCGCGTGCGTACAAGCCGGCTGAACACCCGGAGCCTGCATCCGCGCGCGCCGCGCTCGCAGCGGCCTTGTCCGTCCAGCTACGGATTTTCGCGCCTTTCCTCCCCTTCGTCACCGAAGAGGTCTGGTCCTGGTGGCACCGCGGGTCGGTACACCGAGCACCATGGCCCACGGCCTCAGAATTGCCGCGTGCCCCGGACAGCGATGGCGCCGGCACTGCGCGCAGCGACACGGCAGGCCAAGGCGCCGCTGTGCTGGAAGTGGCCGCATACGTACTAGGCGAAGTAAGGCGGGCCAAGACGGCTGCGAAACGCTCGATGCGAGTTCCCGTCACGCGGCTGACAGTGGTCGACGAGCCAGCGCGACTTTCCCTGCTGGCAGAATCCGAATCGGACCTGCGCCAGGCCGGGCACATCCTCGAGCTCCTCATGCGGACCGGGCCCGCCGACATCAAGGTCGAGCTCGCCCCCGATGAACAAGTCGAGCTCACCTCCGACGAGCAAAGCAAGTCCCGCAAAGGCAGGAACTCCCCCTAGACCGGACACGTGGAGAAAGACGTAGAACCAGACCTCTACCCGGGACCGATAGGGGTGGAGCCTGAGAGCTCTTCTGTGCGCAGCGTGAAATGGCGCACTCGTTCAAGGAAACGGACGACGGCGGCGACCACATGTGCCGAGCGCATACTGGGCAGTACGTCGAAGGCGTGTTGCGCAAATGGCAGCTCGGCGTAGAGCACCGGTGACTCCGACACGGCGCGCAGCGCTTCGACGAACTGCCGGGCGCAGCTCACCGGCACCAGGGTGTCGTTTACCCCGTGGATTACGAAGAACGCAGGCGCGTCGGAGCGCACCCTGTACAACGGCGAAGCATCCTCGAAGATCTTCGGGGTGTCGTCGAAGCGCCGTTTGAACACCTGCTCTTCGAGCAGCTTCAAGAGCCCTTTGTCCTCGCGGCTATTCGCGGATCCGATCTTTCCCCGGCCGACAGTCATGTCGTAGACCCCGTAGAGCGGTACACACGCGTCGACCGAGGTGTCCTCGTCCTCGAAGCCGGGTTGGAAAGATCGGTCGCCCGCGCTCAGAGCGACGAGGGCACTCAGATGCCCACCGGCGGAACCGCCGGTCACGGCGATGAAGCTCGGGTCCCCCCCGTATTCGGCTATGTGCGCGCGCACCCATGCGACAGCGCATTTGCAGTCGACGATGTGATCGGGCCACGTAGCGCGAGGACTCAAACGATAGTTGACGCTCACGCAGATCCATCCGCGACGCGCCAGCTCGTACATGAGCGGGAGACCCTGCTCACGCTTGTCGCCGATCGCCCAGCCGCCTCCGTGGATCTGGACGAGTACCGGGGCGCGTACCGGTGGATCGTCCCGACGCCGGACCACGTCCAAGCGATGGGCACGCCTGCCGTCACCCGCGTAGTCCACGTTGCGGATCACCTCGACCGAACGCACCGGTACGGGTAGTGGATAGACCAGGTGCAAGAAGCGCCACATCGTCTCCCCACCTTGCCTGGGTAAGACGACGTCCTCCACAGGAGGAAGGGGCACCTCCTCTTCCGCCCGCGCGAACACGTCGCGGGCGTCATGCCCGATCATCGCCAGGACGCCGAGGCCCACCCACGAGGCCCCCGCCACAGCCAGACCCACCCATCCGGGCCAGTAGCCGAACGCCCCGGAAAGCCCGAATCCGACCGTGGTTGCCGCCTGCCAGACGATGTGCCACAGGGGAAGCTCGCCCGTGCACCACCCGGCCAAGAAGCTAGGAACGGCGAGCAGGGCGATGCGAGGGGGTCGAAACGCGTTCACCACGAACGCAGCTCCCAGCAGGCTCGCACCCAAATACACCCACGACCAGGCCATACCGACATCCTTGCGGACCTCCGAAGGATTCTCCAGTGACCCGCCGAGGCCTCCTCACTGAACAGACACCGCTTGACCCCGCTTAGCCCGCCAGTCCTACGACGCGAAGACCACCGACCACTCGAAGTCGCTCACGCCCCGTGCCACACTTTGTGGTGAAATATAGACGCAGCGTAGTAATCGGTCCCTCTTGTTCGGAGACGTAGGTCACCCGTTGTGTTATTGTCACCACTACGGGCGGTGAAAGAGTACAATGGCCCTTATTCAAAGGCCGAGAGCTACCGGATAATTCTCTCGATGAGGGCCCCGGGGGTGCCGACAAAGGTGACAACCGCCAACGGAGGACAGAGCGCGTTCCCTGCTCGGCATGCTTTCAAGTCACATCGCGCGCGCGCCGATACACCACCAGTGGCAACGGACAGTGCCGAGTCGACACGCGCTCGTGTGAATTCGGCAGGCGCAATCGCTCCCGCAGGAGAGCTCCCCCGTGGGGACTCTGAAGCTCGCGTCCCCCTAGCCCTCGTCACGCCCTCCGACATCGCGCTTGGGGGAAAATCCGGGCGACCCAGCTGGCTGAAGACGGCGACTATCGATGCGTTCTCGGTACTGCTGGCGGGTGGCGCGGCCATTCTCCTGGCAATAGGGCCTCTCTCCGGACTAGGGCCGGTCCGGCACCTGGCGGGACAACCGGTGACATTCGTCGTGCTCTTCGTGGCGTTCACGGTTTCCGCGTGGGTACCAGTCTCATTCCACTATCGGGGTGGCAGCTACCTGTTCACGCTCACCGAAGTGCCGCTGCTGCTCGGTCTCGTCTTCGCCTCGCCCCCTGTCTTCGTCATCAGCTACGTCGCAGCCCCCATGGTCGTATTCGGCCTGGTCCGTCGCCAGGCGCCTTCGAAGCTGCTCTTTAACACCGCTCTTGCTGCCTTCGAATCGGCGGTCGCTGCCACCGTCTTCCGCCAGCTGCTCGGGAGCCATTCGCCGGTGAGCCCGTTCGGGTGGGGCGCCGGAGCAGCAGCGCTCGCGGCATTCAGCCTGACCGGTGCAGAAGCAGTAAGACTCGTCATGAGGCTGAACGGCCAGAAGGCGCATCGTGAATTCACGACGGAGGTGCTCCTCCTAGTGGCGAGCATCGGTCTTGCGTTCATGGTGCTCGACGCAGCCTGGTGGGACCTGTGGGCCACCTTGCCGCTGGTGCTCGTCGGAGCGTTGATCCTGTTCGCCTATCGGGGGTACACACGGCTCTCGCTTCGCTTCGGAGCGCTCCAGCGACTCTACGACTTCAGCCGATCGCTCGGTGATGCGGACCTCGAGCCGGCCGGGATGACCTTGGCGGTGCTCGAGCAGGTCCGCACCGTGATGAGAGCGCGCCGGTCCGAGCTCATCCTGGCGGAGGCTTCTGGCATCCCCCGCCGGGTCTCGCTCAACTCTGTGACCGACCCGATAGTGGAGCCGCTGGTCCTCGACGAGTCGTCGATCGTGGCTCAGGCGATGTCGAGGGGTGCGGCCGTGCTCCACGGCCGTCAGCGGGGAAGCGCCCGAACGGACGGGGCCGACCCGATCCTCGGAGACTTCCGTGAAGCTCTCGTGGCGCCACTTCTCGACGGGGGCAGTGTCGTGGGCGCCTTGGTCGCGCTCGACCGGGAGGAGGAGCTCGACCCATTCGACACCGAGGACCTCCGACTGTTCGAAGCGCTCGCGGTCCATGCAGGCTCGAGCCTCGACAGGGCGCGGCTCATCGAGGAGCTCCACTTCGAGGTCGACAGCAAGTCGCACCAGGCCACGCACGACACGCTCACAGGGCTCCCGAACCGCACGCTGTTCCTCGATCGCGCTCAAAGGGCGCTCAGCGGGAACACACGGGTCGCCATCGCCCTGCTCGACCTCGACCGATTCAAGGACGTGAACGATACGCTCGGTCACGCCATCGGGGACCTGCTGCTGTGCGAAGTCTCCGAGCGCCTCGTTCACGCGGCATCGGGACGCGCCGTCGTGGCACGTCTCGGTGGCGACGAGTTCGCCCTCGTGCTACCGGAGATCACCGCGGCCGACGCGGCGATCGCGATCGTCCGGGAGCTCAACACCGAATTGTCCAAGCCGATCGAGATCGACGGCCTGACCTTCGCCGTCACAGCAAAAGCCGGCCTGGCGCTCGCTCCCGAACACGGCGAGGACGTCGCCGTGCTGCTCCAACGTGCGGAGATCGCCATGTACCTGGCCAAGGAGCGCCGCAGCGGGATCGAGCTCTACTCGGTCGTTCAGGACCAGTGGATGCAGCGCAGGCTCATGCTGGGTGGCCTGCTCGTGCACGCGCTCGAGGCGGGGAACGAGCTCAGCCTCATGTACCAGCCGATCGCCGACCTCGACTCCGGCCAAGTGGTGCGTGTCGAGGCCCTGGCACGCTGGCACCACGCCGTGCACGGATGGATCCCTGCGGCGGAGTTCATAGAGATCGCCGAGCAGATTGGCATCATCGGTCGCATCACCGAGTTCGTCCTCACCGAGGCATGTGCCAGGTTGGCCGAATTCCGACGCGCCGGACTCCAAATCGGCCTCGCGGTCAACCTCTCGGGACGCGACCTCTCCGACGAGCATCTGGTCGACCGAGTAGCCCGGCACCTCAGGGCAAATGGTCTCCCCGCGCAGGCGCTCACTCTCGAGCTGACCGAGACCGAGGTCATGGCCGACCTCGGTCAGGCGGGCAAGGTCCTGAACGAGCTGGCCGATCTGGGGATCGGCATCGCCGTCGACGACTACGGAACGGGCTACTCCTCCCTGGCCTACTTGCACCGCCTCCCCGTCCGGGAGCTGAAGATCGATCGATCGTTCGTGACCAACCTCGCTGAGGATCCGAGCAACGCGATCATCGTGCGCTCCTCCATCGCGATGGCCCACTCCCTCGGGCTTGGCGTCGTCGCGGAGGGAGCTGAAGACAAGATCACGTGCATGATGCTCGCCGAAGCCGGCTGCGACTTAGTGCAGGGCTTCTACCTGTCGAGGCCGCAAGAACCAGCCAGGCTCCGCAACTGGCTCCTCGGCGGCGCGTCTCTCGAGCTGTCTTCCTCACCGACAGCGACGCTTCCGCTTCATAGCGTCGCGGATCAAAGGGGCCGAGGCACCAACAACAGTGGGCCACGGCCCGCAATGAACTGACGTAGACGAACTCGTCACGCCCGGGCGAACTATGCCTAAGGGTATAGCGACTCTTTGCGCGCCCCCAGAGTCACCCAAGCGTTGCTAGACGCCCCATTTAATTGAGAAGATGGTGCGCGGAGGACCGAGGGTACCGGTTGCACGGTGTTTGACCCTCGATCCCCCTTTGACTTTCCGGCTACTGAAGGGAGGTGTTGAACATGGCCAGCCCATGGTGGGGCTGAAACTGAACGGTCCATGACCGCTCAGATACGGCCATCGCAACCCTCCACCGTCTTCAGCGCGCGGAAGGTCCTGCGATCAGCCATCGGCACGGCGGACGGTGAGCTTTAGCGATCCTTTCTTCGCAGAGCCGCCGCCCGCCGTTTGTCGCGCTCAGGCCCGCACGGAGTCGACAAGACCGCCCTCGTCCCGGTGTCTGCGCGACCATTTGGCATGCGACATGACCGTTGGCGGGCTCGGTGACGGCCCAGCACGCGATCAAGAGAGAACACGAGAGACTCGGCCATCGCTTCGGTCGTCTACAGGCGGGCTTCACCTTGGCGAGCTCGGGCGACGGTTTCGCGTATGGCGCGGTTCCGCTAATGGCCGTCGTGGTCGACCCGCACCCGCTCGCCATCTCCGCGGTGGTGGCTTCCGACCAGCTTCCGTGGCTTCTCATGGCCCTGCCGGCAGGAGCCCTCGCCGATCGGTTCCGGCGGGCGCGGTTGATGGCGGTCGTGAACCTGATGCGCGGCGTCGTACTGCTCACTGCCGGGCTGCTTGTCCTCAGCCACCGGATGGATCTGGCGCTTCTCGTCCTCGTGGTGCTGATGAACGCCACGGGCCGCGCCGTCTACTACTCGTCGCTGCAAGCGACGGTCCCCGAGCTTGTCCCGCCCAGGTTGCTCGAGCGCGCGAACGGAGTCTTCACGGGTACGGAGGCCGCGGCAGAGCACGTCGCGGGACCCGTCGTCGGTGCCGCCGCATTCACTGCGGCGCGGGCGCTGCCGTTCCTAGCAGACGCCGCCGCCCTCGTCTTCTCCGGCCTTCCTCTGGTGAGGCTTCGCACGAAAATGCCGCCTGCGGCTGGGCCCCGAGGATCCATATGGGACGGCGCTCGGCATCTCTTCGCCGACCGGCGCTTGCGCCTCCTGGTCATCACGCTGTGTTCGCTCGCGGGCCTGCAAGGGCTCATCAACGGCATCCTGGTGCTCATAGCTACCAGGGACTGGGGAGTCCACGCGGGGGCATACGGGGCGTTCCTCGCGGCTGGCGCCGTCGGCAACGTACCAGGCGCCATCGTGGCCGAACGCCTCGTGGCGCGCTTCGGCAGCGCGTTCACCCTTCTGGGTTCCGCCACCGCCTGTGCGGTCGGCTACTTCGTCATGGCGTGGTCGCGCACCTGGGTGCTGGCAGGTCCGGCGTTCGCCCTGACCGGGTTCGCGATCGGCGCAGGCACGGTCGTGGCCATCTCGATGCGCCAGCGCCTCACCCCTGACGAGCTCATGGGCCGGGTGGGCGCGGCCTGGCGGGGCATCGTCTGGGGAGCCGCGCCAGTGGGCGCGCTGGCGGCAGGGGGCCTCGCGGTCCTCGGCGGACTGCGGCTGCCTCTGTATCTCGCGGGCGCGCTGCAGTTTGCCGCAATCCTGATGCTCGCCCGCCCTCTCATCCGGGGCCTCCCGAGGAGAAACGGCGCCTCGCCGTAGGCCGAACCAACCCACTCAAGCTCCGCATTCACACAAGGCGTGGGCACAGCCTTCTAGGGTGAGGTGACATGGACGGCGATCGACACCACGGTGAAGCTCAGGTCGCCCCGACTCGGCTCGCAAGCGGTGCTGAGATCGCGTTCTTCTCGATGGAGGTGGCCCTCGACGACACGGTTCCCACCTTCGCTGGAGGGCTCGGAGTTCTAGCGGGTGACTTCCTCCGTTCGGCGGCTGATCTTGCGCTGCCGGTCGTCGGCGTCACGCTCGTGTACCGACACGGTTACTTCGTTCAGCACCTCGATTCGTCCGGCCATCAGAGCGAAGACCTCGTCAACTGGTCACCGCAGGACGTGCTGGAGCCGCTGCCGGAGCGGGTATCACTCCAAGTGAGCGGCCGACTGGTCAGTGTGCGCGTCTGGCGGCGCCGGATCTGGGGACAGTCGGGCGCGCAGGTCCCGCTCTACCTACTCGACACCGACGTGGCGAAGAACGCTCCCGGTGACCGGGCCATCACGGACCAGCTCTACGCGGCCGGCCAGGAGCATCGCCTTCATCAAGAAGTCGTGCTCGGACTCGGAGGACTCGCGATGCTGGGCGCCCTCGGCTACGAGCCTGTGACGTTCCACATGAACGAGGGGCATTGCTCGCTGCTCACCCTTGGACTGATGGAGGCTCTCCTCGCACCGGAGTCGGTGCCAAGTGAGAAGGACATCGAAGCGGTGCGCGAGCGGTGTGTCTTCACGACCCATACGCCCGTGCCTGCTGGGCACGACCGCTTCCCCGAAGACCTAATCCGATCCGTGCTCGGCCCGAGACGATCCGAGCTGCTCGCTCGGGTGGGCGCTTTGGCGAGCGGCTCGCTCAACATGACGGATCTAGGCATGCACCTGTCCAGCTTCACCAACGGTGTGTCGCTGCGTCACCGCGAGGTCTCACGAAAGATGTTCCCCGAGGTGGATGTCCGGTCGATCACGAATGGCGTCCACGCGGACACCTGGACGGCTGCGCCGTTGCAGCGGCTGTTCGATCACGACCTGCCCGGCTGGAGAGCCGATAACGATCTCCTGCGGTACGCGACCGGCATCGACCTAGAAGGCCTCGAGGCAGCCCATCGTGAATGCAAGACACAGTTGATGAACACGGTGCGCCAGTCCACCGGGTTGATGCTCGAGCCCGACTCTCTCACCATCGGGCTCGCCCGCAGGGCAACCCCGTACAAGCGAACCGCTCTGTTGTTCTCCGACATCGAACGCCTCCGCTCGCTGGTCGAGGCGTCCGGGCCTATCCAGGTTGTCTGCAGCGGCAAGGCACCCCCCGGTGACGAAGCGGGCAAGGCCCTGATCACCCAGATCGTGGCCGCAGCCGAACGGCTCCGCGCAGTAGTGAAGGTCGTGTTCTTAGAGGGCTACTGCCTCTCTCTCGCCAAGGTTCTGTGCGCCGGATCAGACGTGTGGTTGAACACGCCTGCCAAGCCGTACGAGGCGTCGGGCACCAGCGGGATGAAGGCGGCGTTGAACGGCGTGCCCAGTCTGAGCACCCTCGACGGGTGGTGGATCGAAGGGTGCGTCGAGGGAATCACGGGATGGGCCATCGGTGACCACACGACCAACGAGGATGATGCGTCGGCCCTCTACGACAAGCTCGAGCACGTCGTGTCTCCGCTCTTCTACCGGGATCGACGAGCCTTCCTTACGATCATGCGAAACGCGATCGCGTTGAACGGCTCCTTCTTCAACACCGAGCGCATGGTCCGCGAATACGCACTGAGCGCCTACGGTCTCGACGCGGACGACCACACACCCTCGAAGCTCGGCGCCTGAGGCGCGCTCACAACGAACTCACCACCAGCCCGGCTTACAGCGACAAACAGGAATCGCTCGAAATAGAGCAGAGCCACCCGCGGGTTGTCGGCGACTGGGAAGACGCTTTGCGCGAGGCAGGGATCACCTACAGGGACGAATCCTCGAGTTTCGTCTACCTCACGCGCTGAGCTTCCTCGGTTGAGCATTCCGACCGATCGCCACACTCGGGGGTCGCTGGCAAATAGAGGACGGTAATCTCTGGTGATGGAGGTCGCTGAGCACATCGCTGTCCTGCGAATCGAGGGGCAAAGACTCTCGTCGGCGGCCGCTTTGGCCGGTCTCGACGCGAAGGTGCCGAGCTGTCCCGACTGGGTGGTGCGGGACCTCGTCCGTCACCAAGGTGGCGTCCATCGCTGGGCGACTGGGGTGATAACAGGACCTCGCACCGAGCCCTGGATCGTGGATCTCGACGAGGTGGTGGGATCTTGGCCGCCGGACACGGAACTGCTCGAGTGGTTCGACGAGGGTTGCGGCGCGTTGGCCGAGGCGCTCTCGCGAGCGGACCCAGGTCTCGAGTGCTGGACCTTCCTGACAGCACCGTCACCATTAGCGATGTGGGCGCGTCGACAGGCACACGAGACGGCAGTGCACCGAGTCGACGCCGAACTGGCGGCGGGCGGACCGATCACGCCGTTCTCTGCACCATTTGCGGCCGATGGGATCGACGAACTCCTGTCACGCTTCGTCATACGGCCAGGTAGGCGCCTCACGGCTGACCCGCCCCGGTCGTTGCGCGTCCGATGTGTCGATACGGCCGGGGACTGGTCGGTGCACATCGGCGCAAACCGTGTCGAGACGATGGAGGGCACCGAGGGAGCGGACTGCGAGACGGCTGGTGAAGCGTCCCACCTCTACCTTGCTTTGTGGAACCGTCAGAACCCTGCGGGCCTGACGATCAAAGGAGACAGTCAGGTCCTCGACTTGTTCCTCGATCGGGTCCACATCCGCTGGTAATAGAGAGACATGCAGGTAACCGGGCCGGACGAAGGGGGCCCCGCTCCGCACATGCCCGCGCCGCTGGACCCTGGGACCGACATGGATCACCTAGTCGAAACGGAGATTCTTCGCCGACGTATCCGACCGGAGCTCCGAACACACTGACGTGTCAGTGCAGCATCCAGGGAAGAGCCGCCGATGTAGTGGGGCTTTTCGGATTCTGACGGGGAGCCTCTGCCTCTCCGGTCCCCCAGAATTGAACAAAGGTGCTTCAGGCTTGAGGTGTGAGCCTCCAAACTAGAAGCACCTTCGTCCTCACTCACCCTAGCGAGATCCTTCAGGCCCTGGTGGG